>Ga0214921_10009374_pt1 | contig 12408 bp, 9 predicted proteins | sample LL1505_MetaG_FD_177992 | JGI IMG/M metagenome (GOLD analysis project Ga0214921, IMG submission 177992) | Freshwater microbial communities from Lake Lanier, Atlanta, Georgia, United States - LL-1505 | ecosystem: Environmental > Aquatic > Freshwater > Lake | place: USA: Georgia | collected 2015-05-28 | reverse complement strand
TTTTACATACGGCTCTAACTATATGGTTCGTATCCTTGCCCCCGATGGTCATCCGTTTAAATTAGACAGACCTACGCACGGGGAGTTTATGACAGTCTTTGGACAGAAATACACAGTCACAGGGGTTACTGTCCGTTCACCAGACCCTTGGATTGATTTACAAGTTGAACTATCTTCCAGCGTCTAATGGACGCAAGGTTCAAAGTAGATTCAAAGCAACTTAATAATGCCTTACGAGGGCTTGGAAAGAGTTTTGAATCCGAGTTCAGCGAGATAGCCAGAGGCTCTGCCCGAAGGGTTTGTGAGGCATACTTGAAGCATTCTTACCCCAATGTAGCCAACGACCCAAAGAACCCAATGGGTAATACGGAAGAAGCCAAGAAACAGGGCGAGAAAAACTTACGCAGGGAAATAAATAGTATGTTCATTCCTTTGGACAGTATGAGGATATCAGACCTTGTAGCCCAAAAGAACGATGTGGTGTTCAATATGAATAACCCTATTGATTGGAGAGACGAGGGATTAAGAAAAGCGTGGGAAAACAGAGATATGGATACGCTCTACAATGCTTTCCAAGCAATTGATACGGGATACAACCAAAAGGAAGGCTCTTACGATTACGATGAGGGTTCCCTTTTCAAGGCACAGGATTATGTTAAAATGCAGTATGTGGATGTGCCTACTGTTGCACTTCAACAGCAAATGCGAGGTTCGGACGGAAAATGGGACGGCAGAACGAAGATGCTGGTTCGCAATAGACAGGTAGTCCAAGCCTTCATACAAGCAAGAATGAAAGACATTGGTAAGATGGTAAACGGCTGGAACGAATGCTTACAGCAACTTGGAGGGGGAGCAATTTACAAAATGTTAGGCAAAGGCTTCGGTAGCGTAAGGGTATCAGACGGAGGTTTGACTTACCATATCAACAACAAGAATGGAGATTTTAACAAAATGATTTCCAAGACAACAGTCCCCAAAATGATACAACAAGAGGAGCAAATGAGGCTCAAAGCGGAAGTTGACAGACGCTCAAAGATAACCATCGCCAAGTGGTTTGGTCGCACAAAATAATACCTAATGAGCATACGAAGAGCAGTTGAAGCCCAAATAAAATACACGCTCGACTCTTACATTCCGAGCCAGCAAGACGGCTACAATCACCAAGTGGTAGAAAGCCTTCGTTTGGCGGATAGACCGCTTCCTGCGGTTATTGTGGTGGCAGGGACAGCAACACCAGCGTTTGATAACCTTCCAGACAGTCAAGGTAACTTTAAGATTCCTATGACAGTAATTGTGATGTCGTCACTTGATGACACAACAGTAGACAAGCACAGCGAATTGTCAAATCTTATTTCACGAATTATGCGAATGCCGACTTCCCGTTTTCAAAACAGGGTCGAAGGACTTCACATTTACGACATCACCCAAGGCACCATAGGTCAAGAAAACGAGGGACGAAGAATGATTGCCGTCCTCAATTTTGATATGGTCGTCAACTATATGCCAGAAGCCCCACTCTAACAGGTGAACACTTGTTCACTCGGTTGACAACACTCAAAAGAAAATAATAAACAACAATGGCAAATCCTCCAACCCCCCTCGACCCAATTTCTCCTGTCGTAACACACGGAACAATCGTTCACTACGGATTAGAAGACCTAACTGTAACGGGTATTTTGGTTGATTCATACAAGCGTGACCCTGCGTATGCAGATGTCCAAGAAGTTACCAACAATGCTGGCGTAGTAGTCGGTGTTCGTATGGGTGATTATCGTGCTAATGTTGCTGTTGATGGTCGTGTTTTACAAAACCAATCTGGTGGCGTAGACTACACAATCAATGTGGGCGACATCTTAACAATCAATGGCGATAACATCGTAATCACGAATTGTTCCTACTCTGGACAAGCCAAGGGATTCCATTCGCTGTCGATTTCTGGAACTGCTTATAGCGGTATTCCAACCTTGCTACCAAAGGGTGTAGACTAAACGCATTTAGCGTTTCATAATGGATGGGCGATTTCTTAACGCCTTCATAATTCCCAGAGAATGGGAAATTATGGGTTATAAACTCAAACCCTTCAGTTTGAGATTTATGATTTACCTAACTGCGTTGGAGTCACCGTTTCTTGTTGGAACAAAACCGCCAACGCTTCCAGAGGACATTCTGGTATTTCTGCGTGTATGCTCATCGGGCGACCCGTCAAAAGCGTTTGAGAAGCCTAAATTAAGCGACTATTATTATTCTGCAAGACTTGGTGTAGATATGCGTTATTATGCAAAAATAGCAATTCAGATTAAGGAATACATTGAAATCTGTTGCACAAGCCCAAAGGTCTATCAAAAAGAAGATGTTGTTCAAAACAAAACAGAAAATGTCCCAATGCCTTTGGCGTTTGCTACATCTTTAATGTCAAAATTGAATATGTCTTATGATGATGCTTGGAATTGCACAGTTGGGCAAGCCGTATGGTATTTGACATCTTATGCAATTTCAGAGGGGGCGGAAACCAAGATACTTTCTACCGATGTGGAGGATAAGGCGGAGTTAGACTTAAAGAAATTGAAAGAATACCAAGAAGCGGAAACTAAAAGGATTCGGGAAGAATGGTTAACAAAACGCAATAATCAAGATGTCTGATATTAACATAAAGGTCGGATTACAGGGTGCGGCAGAAGTAAAAGCCCAAATGGGCTACATACAAGCAGCGGCTGATAGTTTCGCAAGCAAGTTAACCAACAAGTTTGTATCCACATTCTCCGCAGTCGCCGTAGGTGCTATGGCGTTTGATAAATTAGCAGAGTCTATAAACAAGAACATATCAGCATCAAAGCAGATAACTTCACTTTCGACCAAGTTCCATTTAGACCCCAAAGAGGTTCACTCAATGATGATTGCCGCTAACAATGCTGGAGTTGCAGTAAGAACACTCCTACAAGCAATGAAGCAGTTAACCAAGTATGCCGATGCTTCTACGGCTAAAACAGGTAATAAAGATTTAATGAAGCAGTTGTTTGGTTACGACAAAAATGGCAAAGAAATTGAAAACCTTGATGCAAAGATACAAGAAATTTCAAAGACTCCAGCAAAGTTTCTACCAGAGGTGGCAATGGCTTTAGCCAAAATTAACAACGAGCAAGATAAGACAAAAGTTGGAACCCAACTTCTTGGTCGTCAGTATCAACAGTTAATCCCCCTACTCGACCAACTTGCAGAGTCTGAAGAGGCTCGTAACAATTTCTTGGAAAATGGAAATGCTATGTCTGATGAACAAATTGAACAAGCCAAGAAGATGGCTCAATTAACATCTGACCTACAAAACTCTTGGGATAAGTTTGCGGCTTCAATGTTGCCAATCATAAATCAACTTGCCAATGGATTGCAACTTTTGGGTTCTTGGGTTGAAAAGATAAGATTGATTGGACAAATGTGGAGAGATGAAGTTACTCAAGAAACTGCAAAAACTGCACATAAAATTGGAAAGTATGAAACAGCATTAAGAAAAACAGTTGAAAATAAAACACTTACAAAAGAACAATCGGACGACCTACAAAAAGCAAAAGAAGGAGGAATGACACAAGAGCAATGGATTAAAAAGCAAGTTGAGACTTACGGAGACAAAGAGTTTGAGCAAAGAAAAAATGTGGCTGAAGGTGAAGCCCTTGAATCTTACGCTCTTGGTGGTGGACTTATTGTTGCAGGTGGAGTGGTAGCGACTATCGCAAGCGGCCCAGCCGCACCTTTTGTGGCAGGTGGATTGCTTCTTGGTGGAGGTGCGGTAACTGCTCACGGAATTGGAGCATCTAACGAATACAATCAAATTACGGGTAGCCAAAACGAGTTTCGTAAAAGTATGACAGAGGCTGAAAAGAAAAAGGCTGAAAAATTTGAAAAAGACAAGGCACAAAGAATTGCAACCCTACAAGAAGAAAGAAAGGAAAAACTTGAAGCAAGTCGAAAAAATACTCAAGGTAGAATTGAATACTACAATGCTAATGCAAAGGGAACGGCAAACGAAATACACGAAGGTCGTTACAAGATAAGAATGGAAGGCAATGCGGAATACGCAAGTTTGGCTTCCGACTATGACGCTAAAGAAAGTGCAATTCAAAATTCAAAAATGGAAGATAATAGTAATTATTCTCAAGCCTATAATTTTATTGCACAGAACCAAGCACAAAAAAGCAGAGAAGAAATAGTTTCAGAAATGATGCGTGTAACAAAAAATCACGAAGATGCTATTGCTGTTCTTAAAGGGGCGTTTGGTGGAGAATATCATTATAACGCAAAAACAGGTAAAATTGAAGAAGGCAAACTTGAAAAAAGGAACATTATTAAAAAGGGATTAGAAATTGAAGACAAAGAAGGTGCAAAAAAGAAAGCGGACGCTGAAAAGAAATATCAAAAACAAAAAACAAAAGCAGAACGAGCAAGAGACATTGCAAAAGTTCGTGCAGGAGAAGGCTCTCCAGAGCAAGAAGCGGTGGACATTGCTAATGAAAAAGTCAGAGACACGGAAGGCGACATTGCTGAAAACGCACAATTATACAGAGAACAAAGAACATTGGTGGAGAACCTAAAAGCAGATGTCGCTACAAAAAGACAAGCAGTCGATGAGGCAGAAAAAGCCCAAGACAAAGCGGAAAAAGAAGGTGATATGAAGGCTTTGGAAAAGGCTAATAAGGAGGCTGAAATTGCTATGAACGCTTGGCAAAATGCCAAAACAAATGCAGACAAAGAAGAAAAGAAATACAAAGAGTATGAAATGGAAGGAATAAAACTTGAAACAGAACTTCAAAATTCAAAAACCGAGTTCCAGAAGGCTACATTAGCCGCCGCCCAGAAAGAAAGGGAGTTAAAAGAACAAGCAAGAAAAGACGATGAAGAATGGGAAGAACACCTAACGCAGTTGAAGTATAAAAATATGAAAAAACTTGGTTATAGTCAGCAACAAATTGCTGAAGAACAATTTCTTGATTCTGTTCAAAAATACAATGAGGCCGCACAAAGACAGGCTGACATACAGAAAGAAATTGATGCCGATATAATTGAAAGAAAGAAGGTCGCAAGATACAACGCCTTAATGGAAGGTGCAAGCGAGTTTGGGGCAAATATGGCGGAGTTGGCTGTCGGAGAGACAGATGAGCAAAAACAAAGAAAGAGAGCCGCAAGGAAAGAATCTGAAAAGGCTTTTATTGATGTTGACAACGCTATGGAAAATTGGGAAAAAATTAAGCCAAAAGCGATTGTATCAGAACTTGGACGAGTTGGTGGTGGAAGTGCCTTCCAAATGGGCGGTAGCGGCCCAACAGATTTATTAAAAGAACAGGTCAAGTTACAAAGACAATTGGTTCACAACACAGACCCTAATAAACAAAAGACAAAAGTTGGTGACCCAAAAACATTGACTTGGGGCAATAAAGCCGTTTGGGGTAGTAAACACACAATGTCCAGATGACATTTTTACAAAAATTATGAACCCAGCAGAACCTATTGACCCAAATGGAAAAGTGGTAATCCACGGAAACATCAATGCGGTAATTTTACCTAATTGGAGTATTACGGAAGACCAATATGGTCTTTTAACGGGTAGCATATCTTACAGATACGAGTCGCAGAACATAATGTCTTCTGCAATTCCTTCTATCGGGCAATTTCACCCATTTAACAGCGAATTACGAAGTTATAAGGGTTCCGTTAATCACGGAGGAGGAGGTAATGCTGTAATGACTCTTGACTATATTGGCATAGGCAACGGACGCACACAAACAATTCCAGAAATAGAAGTTTCTGGTTCATCATCATCACAAAATGTAGTTCTCCACCCAAAGTTTTCAGATTTTGCTTTAGAAATACCCCCAGATAAAGACGGACTTAATTGGAAATTCAAGCCATATGTAAATACTGTTGATAAGAATGGTGTAGACTTTGAAATGTTTGATGCCATAAAATCGCCAGATGGACTTCGTGGTGTAGATTCATACTATGTTCAGCGAACCACAGTTCGTGTTTCTTTTTACACTTATAATACGGCTAATGTGGCACAACACCTTAACGGAATTGGTTGTTACAGAGATAAGCCTTATGGCGTTGAAGGCTTTAATGGGATTCCTACGGGGGGAAACTATTTATTAACATCTTGTTCTGCGGCTAAATACGGAACTGCTTACAAAGTTTCTGCTGAATGGACTTCTTCGGAACAGGGTGTAAAATGGTCTACTATTCTTTACAGGGCTTGGGGTATGGATACAAACACTCAAGCAACAACAGAAAAATACTCGCTTGGTGCATCATTTACTTTGGGTTCTGAAAAATACACTTTATAACTATGGATTCCAATAGAAACAACAAGGGAGACATTCCAAAGGTTTCAGAGGGACAGGAAATGTCCTCATCGGACATCAACAAACTTGGTGATGCAATAGCAAAATCGGGAGTTGCTGGTTCTCTTAATGGTATAAATAGTGCTTCATTTGGTGATGGGTTCTCAATGTCGATTTCAAACCCAAGAACTAACATTATATACCCTTGGAAGGCGTTTAGAGACGCTTTGGGAATAAGAATAAACTTGGGGTGCGTCTTTGTTGATATACCTGTTGCAGGGGGTCTTGCGGTCAATGAAAGCATTAAGAGTTTGTCTGGCGGAAAAAATACTTGGATACCTAAATCGCAATCAAGAGTAATTCAAGGATACCCAGATTTAGAACAAAAAATCTCTTATTATCCAATGGGTGCGGAAGTGTGGGTGGACATTAAAACGGCAAATGTTCTCAATACAAGACAGTTGCTTGACCCTATGAACCCATACATTACATTTAAGGGAGTGGGTGACGACAACAAGTTTAAGGCTGGTGTTTATTATATCCAGATGACCGCTTGGAGTGGACGGCAATTAGAAAGTATTCCTTATCCCAACACTCAAAACGCAACGCTCGCTCACGCTAATTCAGATTTTACAAATTGGAATAATTATAGCAAGGCTATGAAGGGACGAACAGTTCCCGTTCTTAAATATGCCCCAGAATACGAGGTAGCGGTTGATAATCCAGACGGCTATGTGCGTTGTTATGACTTACACTTAAGCGGAATGTATTACCCGTTGTTCACAATGGACTACGAGGGCAACATTTACCAATCCATAAAGTCCGATATTTATATGCTTGGATACACGCTGAAACCATTTGAGGTTTCTCTTGTTGGAAATAAAGCCTATGTTACGGCTGGGACTGTAAACGGAATTGTTCCAAAAATGGATAGTAAATATCTGGATTCGTCTCCAAAGCCATCGCTTACTGTTTCTGGAACGAATGGTTTGTTTTTATTAAAGGCAAAAAAGCAAACAGGAAAATTCTTTCCTCAAGATGTAGAAGTTATTTTTAATTCTGGGTTAACAGTTCCAGATGATACTGTAAATGAGGGATACCTACAAATAGCAAAGGTTGAAAATGTAGACAACGGATTTGTGGTAACTCAAACATCAACGGGAAACAAATTACTGAACAGAACTCAAATGGGTGCAAGTTCGGCTTGGTGGGCTTGGAGTTCTTAATCCAATGGCTTTTGATACGCCTAAAAGATTACAGGCAGGTAAATCTTACAAGGTTGGCGACCTTATAAGTCTTGCTGGAGAATTGGGCGAAGAAACCTTTGATTACCCATATTACATTGTTAAGAAAGACTTTGTAGCATCAATTTATTTGCCAAGTAATGAATGTGTAGAATTGGTTCACCCAGCGTGGAACGAAAAAATGTCATATTTTTGGAATGAGGAGGGCGTAAATCAAGGAAAATACATAATTGGAGGTTTGGTCTGGAAAGTTTGGTATAAAGGCATTTTATACGAAATGACAAAATGGACAAAACCTACGGATATTGGCATTCCACCAGACAGACAAGTTACGAATGTTGGAGACAATGCTGGCTTTCAGCCAAACCTTAATGGAGAAGCCCAATTGTTTGTTAACGAAAAAGACAGACAAAAAGCACCAGAGCCTAAAAGAGGGTTTTCAACAATTTTAAAGAATCAAAGTCATACATTTCGCTCTTGGATTATTTCCGAAATTCAACCAAGCAATCCGCATTGGGATTATTCAAGCACATTAAATACTTATGTTTACAACAATTATCTTGGAGACGAAACGCCAGAAAGCACAGAAAATTGGGAGTATAGTTATTATGAAAATAGCGATATGCTTCAAGATGAAGATTATTACCGACCACTACCACCTGTAAAACCATTTCAAAACTATTTAGAAAACGCTTTTAAGTATCAAAAGAATCCCAACCTTTACGATTTTTATGTCGTTTATGATGGTCTTTTTTGGGATTCAGATTACCCGTTGGAAAGATTTCAAGTTTCTGGAGAAGGTCTTGAAATGGATTATACGCAACACCGAGAACAAGGTGAATATCCAGACTTAAATAAAGAATACTTACTTTGGTCAGATTTTGGCTTTAATCCGTTTACGGGCAGAATGCCAGAAAAAGACACAGCATTGGTTAATCCGTATTCTCCAAGAACAACTTATGATTATCCTTGGGATTATCAAGTTCTATTGCCAACTAATTACATTCAACCTTCATACAGACATTCAATATTTAGGTCTGTTCATATGTTTCGTGAAGGGCTTCAAACAAAAGTAAAGGCAACAAGAATTTGGTATTCTGAAGATTCTCCTTACTACGGAGGTTACTACGATTCTAATGAATCGTCATTGGAGGTATTTTCAAATGCCTATCCGCCAGAAGACCAAATTTTTATTACGGCAATTCAAGGCTTTAATTTAAATTTAAATCCTTACACATATGGACTTAACAATCCAGACACGACTTGGTATTACAGTTCAAAAGAAAGAAAACATAATAATATAGGTCTTATTGAATTTATCTATCGTGATGATGTTAATAACTTTGAGGTTAGTGGTGGTAATAGTAATCTTGTTGGGAGTTTAAGCGTTAAGCAAAAAGGAGAAACAGAAGAAGAATCTTCTTATGTTCAAGAACCCACAGAAAGACCAGACCCACTACCAAGTCCATTTGTCGAATACTCTTCTTCAACTTCAAGCCGAAGGGACAAATTTAACATATTTTCTGGTTCAAAACATCCATTATTTTGGTGCAGGAAAGTTTCTGTTCTTGTTGCGGAAGGAATTACATACAATGAAAAAAGAAGAACAATGAGCAGAGGTGTTAGACCACACCCATACATACCATATGAAGGTGCAGACCCTCCATATGCAATAGTTTGCGACAATTTTTACGAGGAAGAATTTTCAAGAACAGAAAAATATCCGACTCAACAATGGAAAGAATTAAGAACTCAATCCGTAGCAACACAGACATATTCTCCCGTTTCTTACGGAACTGAAGAATATTACTCTGACAATTTAAGTTTTTCTATTGGAACTGTTGAGGACAATAGTAATTACTTTAATTCTACATACAATTGGTCTGCAAACCCACAACCTAATGGAAATGGCGACTTACCTCCTTGTGACATAATTAGCGGTAGAGGATTAAATCTTGCATATGGTCAGCAAAGACCAGATAATTTGTGGCAAACTTGGAGATTTGAGTTCCCTTAATACATTCGTTGACAAATCGTAATAATAGATGCCGACACCTACTCTGACATTATGGGCTGATGCAAACAATAATGTGTTTGCAAAGGGATACCAGATTAACCAAAATCTTGCCAATCTTGCTTTACGGCAGGGCGACACTCTTGGGGTAGAACTTCATTGGATTGAAAGCGGAGGAAGCATAGCCCTACACAAAGAGATTGTCTGGGACGAGTCTGTTAACATTACTTTGGCTATTGGTGTGCTGGATTCAGCCCCAACGGGTGGAACATTTAAATTGTCTTACGGCTCTGCGACAACATCGGCATTATCTTATACTGCGACAGCGAGCGAAGTGCAAACAGCACTTAACGCATTAGCACCTATTACATCAGAGGGCGGAGTAGTAGTTAGCAAAACAGCCACGACTTATAGAATTGTATGGAACGAAGCAGTTGTTCCAAGTTCTTCAATTACCGTGGGAGAGAATGATTTGGTGCCTACTTCTTCTATCGGTATTGGCACGGCAAGGGCTGGAAGCGTGTCGGTTAGCCAGATTACCCAATTACACATCAAACAGGCTCCTGTGGCAGTCTGCACCTCTTGGGTAAACCAAGACGAACCTACTATTAGCGTGGTTGAGACTTCTGCACCTGCATACTCTGGCGATTATCGAATTTGGAACTTGAGCATTTCGCCAAGTCCAAAGGGAGGAACTTTCAGATTGGCAAAAACTATCAACGGAAGCCAAGTGTGGTGTTCACCTATAAGCATAACAAACATTACTGCCAACTCTGTTGCGATTGCAACGGGACTCAATGTAACGCAGATTTCATCTTACGAGTTTGAGATTACCCAACCGCAAGTTTCTGGCGATACGCTGGTCAATGTTTCCGCAATTACGGCTGATGGCTCTGGTCTTATTGGCTATTCAGCAAAGTTTGGATACCTAAACTTGAATTCGCTGGATGTAGATTTATTACTTGTTGGTAAATCAAGCGTAAGCGTGATTGCGGAAATCGAAGTCGAGAAAGACGGAAATCGTCAAACTCTTGTTCAATCTCCTGCTACAATTTATAATGACTTAATAGACACGGACTCGTATTCTATTGTTACTTGGGGAAGCCTTGTTCCTGCGGATTCTGTGGTTCGCTATGATACCCCACAAACACTATCAGCACCACAAAAAGCCCAAGTGCTAACCAACATTGGTGCCATAGGAACCTCCGCCCTTACCCCATACACAAACAAAGACAACGAACTTGAAGGCAGAATTGCCAACATTGAAACAGTCAGCCTTTCGTCAAATGTAAGAAACGCACTTAATGGTGCAAACAGTCCTACCTCATCAAATGTTTTTGTGACTGCCGATGAGTTGGCGACAAAAGCCGATACAAACCATACGCATACTATTGCAAATGTTACAGGTTTGCAAACTGCCCTTGATGGCAAACTTGGCATTGGTTCTTCAATTTCAATTTCAGACATAGCAGGATTGCAGACCGATTTGGATAATTTAAATTCTGGAAAAGCCAACACAATACATACACACACAGTTTCGAGCATTACGGGTCTTCAAACAACATTAAATGGACTGCAATCTTCAATAGATGGAAAAGCGGAAGCAATACACACACACAACGCTTCAGACATTAACGATTTGAATAGCGGAATTGTAACTTCATTTGGTTTATCTGCCTTAACTAATTATTCGACAACTATTGATGTTGCAACTTATCCTTACGAAATTTCAATAACTTTAAACGGCATTGTTTACAAAATGCCAGCAAGAATAGAATCATAATTTAAAATGGCAAAAACACTCAAACTCTGGATAGACACAGACAATGGTTCTCTCTATCAATCATTTAATTCAAGTGCATCTTTGTCAAATATTCAATTCCTACAAGGGGACAAGGTAGATGTAGAGGTTCACTTGGTAAAAGTAGTGAATGGGTTTATGAACGAAGTCGCCTTCCCATCGGGAAGCGTGTTGAGAATGGCTCTTGGTAAGATTGATGCTTCTGCTACATCGGGAACATACACGATAACCTACAATGGTCAGACGACAAGCCCTTTGGCTTATTCGGCTACGGAAGCACAAATTCAAACTGCGTTAAACGCATTAAGCACGATTGTAAGTGCAGGTGGAGTAACAGTATCAAAGTTCTCTAACTCAATGTTCTCTATTTCCTTTAATACAGTAGGAACCAATTATCCTTTCGAAGTAGATGGCTCATTGTTAAATCCTCCTTGTGCAACTAAATCAATAACGCTTAAAGCAGGTTCTGGTTCGGTAAAGGGGGAGTGTCTAATTAAGGTAAAGCAATCTCCTGTTGCGTATCAAGATTCCTTTTCGGACTTGACACAGCCAAGTATTTCAACTACTGTTCTTACTGCTAACCAATCAAAGCGTGTTACCATTTTGCCCGAACCCCGTGCAGGAACTTGGTCGATTACGGGAACGGGTGACCTACAACGCAAGGTGCAATTAAGCAATGATGGTCTTTTAGACCCTGCTTGGTGGGACGAGAATTATACAGCACGAGTAAGCATCAATGCTTTAGCAACGGATACACAATTTACATACCTAAACTACGATGTGGCGAAGGTTGATAACTTTACTTGGGACTTCTCATTAAAGCCGTATGCAACGCCTCCTGTGGGCTACACAATGCCATTTACAGTATCTGGTAGTGGTCTTATTGGTTTCACGGGCAAGGTGGGCAATCTTGACCTTAATACAGCAGAGGTGGAATACCTACTTAACGGGTCGGCATCGGTTACGACCAACTTGGAATTAGAATTGGAAGAGTCGGGTGGCAACAAGCGAACCTTATTGCAAACT
>Ga0214921_10009372_pt1 | contig 12411 bp, 10 predicted proteins | sample LL1505_MetaG_FD_177992 | JGI IMG/M metagenome (GOLD analysis project Ga0214921, IMG submission 177992) | Freshwater microbial communities from Lake Lanier, Atlanta, Georgia, United States - LL-1505 | ecosystem: Environmental > Aquatic > Freshwater > Lake | place: USA: Georgia | collected... | reverse complement strand
GGCGAAGCGAAGAACACCTACGGAACAGGCAACTTCCTGATCGTGGCGACGGGAGAAAATCTGGTTCGCTCCCAACACGGTTTGCTGTCCACCGTGGCCTTCCAGCGGGACGGAGAAGCGCCGCGCTATGCGCTGGAAGGGAGCGTGGCCGTCACCGGTTCGCTCATTCAGTGGCTGCGCGACAACCTCGGAATGATTGATTCCTCCGCCGATGTGGAGGCGTTGGCAACGTCGGTTCCCAATAACGGTGGAGTCGTCGTCGTTCCCGCCTTCAGCGGACTCTTTGCGCCGTATTGGCGACCGGATGCGCGGGGGCTTATCGCGGGGCTCACTCGATTTTCCACAAAGGCTCACATCGCGCGGGCCGCACTCGAATCCGTTGCCTTTCAGTCCCGTGACGTCATCAGTGCTGCCGCGGCTGACGCCGGCGTCGCGCTTGCGTCACTGAAGGTGGACGGTGGCATGGTTGCCAACGATTTCCTGATGCAGTTTCAGGCCGACATCACGGGGGTTCCCGTCATTCGACCCGTTGTCACGGAAACAACGGCCTTGGGGGCCGCATTCGTTGCGGGGCTCACGGTCGGTCTGTGGTCGAGCGAGGACGAGATTCGCGCGTTGTGGGCTGAAGACCGACGGTTCGAGCCAACGATGGACGTTGCCGAAAAGGATCGGCTCCTCGCCGAATGGGCAAAGGGAATTGACCGCTCGTACGGCTGGGTCTAGCCGCGCGGAAGAAAGCCGACGGCGTCGTAAACGCGCGCAAGTGTGGCCTCGGCAATCTCGTTCGCACGCGCAGCGTTGAACGCGAGCATGCGGTCGAGTTCTGCCGGGTCGGCCAAGAGTTCGAGTGCTCGGGCGCGTATCGGTTCGAATTCGGCGACGACTGCGTCGGCAACGGCTCCTTTGAGGTCACCGTAGCCCTTGCCCGCGAATTCCGATTCCAACGCCGGAACAGCACTGCCGGTGAGGAGGGCGAGAATCCCCAAGAGATTGCTCACGCCGGGCTTTGTGGTCGGATCGAAGCGAATATCGCGGTCCATGTCGGTGACGGCCGATTTGATTTTCCTGGCAGTGACCGCAGGCTCGTCGAGTAACCAGACGATTCCCTGAGGAGATTCCCCCGACTTCGACATCTTCGCCGCGGGGTTCTGCAGGTCGAACACTTTTGCGGATTCCTTGAGAATGCGTACCTCGGGAACTGTCAGCGCGTCACCGAATCGCGAGTTGAACCGCATGGCAATGTCGCGGGTGAGCTCGATGTGCTGTCGCTGATCTTCACCGACGGGCACGACCTGTGCGTCGTATAACAGAATGTCCGCCGCCTGCAGAATCGGGTACGTGAAGAGCCCGACACTCGTCGAGTCGGTCCCTTGCTTCGCCGACTTGTCCTTGAACTGGGTCATTCGCGACGCTTCACCGAACCCGGTGATGGTGTTGAACACCCACGCGAGTTGCGCGTGCGCGGGAACGTGCGATTGAACAAACAGAGTCGAGTTGTCGGGGTCAATTCCTGCGGCGATGTACTGCGCCGCGGTGCGACGGGTGTTTTCGCGCAGCTTCGCGGGATCCTGGGGCACCGTGATTGCGTGAAGATCGACCACACAGAACACGGCATCGTGCGTTGACTGCATGTCGCGCCATTGCAATAGCGCTCCGGCATAGTTCCCGAGGTGGAGAGAGTCGGCGCTGGGCTGCATTCCCGAGAACAATCGAGGCGATGTCATGGCGTCCTTAGATGTCGTAATCGATCACAACGGGGGCGTGGTCACTCCAGCGAGTATCCCACGCACTCGCCTTGTCGATGGCGTAGGTGAGGGCCGTTGCCGCTAAGGCCGGTGTTGCGAGGTGATAGTCCAGTCGCCACCCGGTGTCGGTATCAAACGCCTGACCGCGCTGACTCCACCAGGTGTAGGGCCCGGGAACTTCGCCGGCAAACCGACGCCCGAGGTCGACCCAGCCGAGTCCCGCGCCAGCGTTGTACTGTTCGTCGTCCTCAGCACCGAGGATGCGGTCAAAATAGGCGCGCTCCGCGGGTAGGAAACCCGAATTCTTGAGGTTCCCCTTCCAGTTTTTGATGTCGAGCGTGCGGTGTCCCACATTGAGGTCACCGACGATGAGCGCGAATGATCCGTTGACTCCCAGCTCCGACAACCGAGATTCCATCGCGTCGAGAAACTTATACTTTTCGACCTGTTTCGGGGTGTCCACCTCGCCGGAGTGCACATAGACGCTGACGACGGTCACTGCCTGGGATCCGATGGGGAAGTCCGCCTCTACCCATCGCCCTGCGCTGTCAAAGTCAGCAGCTCCGAATTCGGTTCGCACCGCGAGGGGTTGCTGACGCGACGCGATGGCCACACCGGCGCGGCCCTTGGCTGTTGCCGCGTCGTGCGCAATGTGCCAGCCGTCCCCGAGCAGCGACTCGAGGTCGGTGGTCTCGGCGCGAACCTCTTGTAGACACAGAATGTCGACGCCGCGATGTGCGAGCCAGTCGCCCATTCCCTTGCGATAGGCCGCACGTATCCCGTTGACATTGACGGTTGCAATTCGGGTGGCCATTACCCAATACTACTTTCCGAGCGTGCGCACGCAGGGGAGGGCTGACGTGCCCCGATTCGGTGAAGGCGTTAGCGACGAACGCCGCGGATGGCGGCTTGCTTCACTTCGGAAATCGCCTTGGTGACCTCGATGCCACGGGGGCACGCCTCCGAACAGTTGAAGGTGGTCCGGCAACGCCAGACGCCTTCCTTGGAGTTGAGGATGTCGAGTCGCACCTGGGCTTCTTCGTCACGCGAGTCAAAGATGAAGCGGTGCGCCGCGACAATGGCCGCCGGGCCAAAGTACTGTCCGTCGGTCCAGAAGACGGGGCACGAGGTTGTGCACGCCGCGCAGAGAATGCACTTGGTCGTGTCGTCGAAGCGTTCGCGCTGTTCGACCGACTGAAGGTGTTCCTTTTTCGGCTTGGCGGATGTTTGCAGGAACGGCTGCACTTCGCGGTAAGCGGCGAAGAACGGCTCCATGTCGACGATGAGGTCTTTTTCGAGGGGAAGCCCCTTGATTGCCTCAACGTAAACGGGCTTCGAAATGTCGAGGTCCTTGATGAGCGTTTTGCACGCGAGACGGTTGCGACCGTTGATGCGCATCGCATCCGAACCACAGATTCCGTGCGCGCACGAGCGGCGGAACGACAGCGAACCGTCCTGGTCCCACTTAATCTTGTGAAGCCCGTCAAGAACACGGTCGGTCGAGTACATTTCGACATCAAAGTCTTGCCAGTGAGGCTCCGAGTCCGTCTCCGGGTTGAATCGACGAACGATGAAGGTCACGGTGAAAGACTCGACCACTCCCAATTCACCCATTAGTACTTCCTCTCCATCGGCGGATATTTGGTAATGACAACGGGCTTCCAACCGAGTGCGATGTCGTCACCCTTCTTGTAGGCCATTGTGTGCTGCATGTAACCCTTGTCATCGCGATCGGGGAAGTCGTCGCGCATGTGCCCGCCTCGGCTCTCCTTGCGATTACGAGCGGAAACGACGACAACCTCGGCGAGGTCGAGCAGGAAGCCCAGCTCAACCGCTTCGAGCAAGTCGGTGTTGAACCGTTGACCGCGGTCGTGAATTCCGATTTTTGCGTATCGGACTCGCAGATCGTGGATGACCTTCTGAGCATGTCCGAGGGACTTCTCGGTGCGGAACACCTGAGCGTTGCGGTCCATTTCGACCTGCAGCTCCTTGCGGATGGTGGCGACGGATTCTTTACCGTTGGCGGTCCGGGCCGAGTCGATAAGGTCCACGACAAATTGTTCCGCGGCCTTGGGCAGTGCGGGGCGCTTCGCTTTCTTTGCGTACGCCGCGGCGTTCTTTCCCGCGCGCTTGCCAAAGACATTGATGTCCAGCAGGGAATTTGTTCCCAGTCGGTTGGATCCGTGAACGGAAACGCACGCGCACTCGCCCGCTGCGTAGAGGCCGGGAATGACGGTTGTGTTGTCGAGCAGGACCTCAGCGTTGACGTTGGTGGGGATTCCTCCCATTGCGTAGTGGGCGGTGGGCATGACGGGAACCGGCTCGACGACGGGGTCGACGCCCAGGTACGTACGAGCAAACTCGGTGATGTCGGGAAGCTTGGTTTCGAGAACCTCGGCACCCAGGTGCGTGCAATCGAGGAGAACGTAATCCTTGTTCGGGCCCGCTCCGCGTCCCTCCGCGACTTCCTGGACCATGCAGCGCGAAATAATGTCACGCGGCGCGAGGTCCTTGATGGTGGGGGCGTAACGCTCCATAAATCGCTCGCCGCTCGCGTTGCGAAGGATTGCTCCTTCACCTCGGGCACCTTCAGTGAGGAGAATGCCAAGACCCGCAAGCCCGGTCGGGTGGAACTGGAAAAACTCCATGTCTTCGAGCGGAATTCCCTTGCGCCACGCGATGCCGACACCGTCACCGGTGAGGGTGTGAGCGTTCGACGTCGTCTTGTACATCTTGCCGAAACCACCCGTCGCAAAGATGACGGACGTCGCGTTGAAGACGTGGATGTCGCCGGTCGACAGTTCGTAGGCGACAACACCAGCGGCGGTGGATTTGCCCTTGACGTCGGTGAGTAAGAGGTCGAGGACATAGAACTCGTTGTAGAACTCGACGCCGAGCTTGACGCAGTTCTGGAACAGTGTCTGCAGAATCATGTGGCCGGTGCGGTCGGCGGCGTAGCACGAGCGTCGAACCGGCGCCTTGCCGTGGTCGCGGGTGTGGCCACCAAAGCGTCGCTGGTCGATCTTGCCGTCCGGCGTGCGGTTGAACGGAAGGCCCATGTTCTCGAGGTCGAGAACCGCGTCAATCGCTTCACGCGCAAGAATCTCAGCGGCGTCCTGGTCAACCAGGTAGTCGCCGCCCTTGACGGTGTCGAACGTGTGCCACTCCCACGAGTCCTCTTCGACGTTGGCGAGAGCCGCAGCCATGCCACCCTGGGCAGCGCCCGTGTGTGAACGAGTGGGGTACAACTTCGAGATGACGGCGGTCTTTACATTGGGCGCAGTCTCAATGGCCGCGCGCATCCCAGCGCCACCAGCGCCAACGATGACAACGTCGTACTCGTGGTGATGAACCGTGGTCACGAACTGCTCCTTATGTATCTGTTATCCGGTCGTGCAGAACGACGGCAGCAGATGTGCGGCGGCGCCGGTAGGGCACGGGTCAAGCGTGAAGATGACGAGCGTTCCGAGAACGATGAGCACGGTGGTCGAGACGAGGAGACCCCCGAGGAGGAAGCGTTTGAGTTTGATTCGGTAAACGTAGTCCTCGATGACGACTCGCATTCCGTTGGTCCCGTGGATCAGTGCAAGCCACAGCAGCGTGACATCGAACCACTGCCACAGGGGGTTCGCAAGCTTTCCAGCAACAAAGGCAAAGTTAATTGCGTGGACGCCACCGTCCTGCATCACATTGACGATGAGGTGAGTGAAGATCAACGCGATGAGGAAGAACCCTGAGACGCGCATGAAAATCCATCCAAGGCGCTCTAACTTGAGGCGTCTCATTCCGCACCTCCAGTGAAGACACTAATGAGGTGTCGTGGGAGGAAGCCGGCCATGAGCACTACCCACAGTCCGAGGACGACGTAGAACATCGGACGCTGGAAGCGCGTCCCCCACTTGGTTGCGTCAACGAGGATGATGCGAAGACCGTTGAGCGCGTGGAAAACAATCGCACCGACGAGACCGGCTTCGCCGATACCCATGATCGGCGTCTTGTATGCGCCGAGAACCCCGTTGTACACCTCGGGGCTGATTCGCAGAGTCGCCGTGTCGAGCACGTGCACGAGGAGGAAAAAATAAATGCCAATACCCGTAATGCGATGAAGAACCCACGACCACATACCCTCGTGGCCACGGTACAGAGTTCCCGCAATGACGGTTCGCGATGTGCGAGTGACGGTATCGACCACCCGTTCCTCCTTGTAATTGACAACTTTCATCCCAGTCTAGTGGTCTCGCGTAGGCTGTTCTCCATGACCGCACCGGCCGCTCCCGACTTCTACGCCGTTATTCCGGCGGGAGGAATTGGGTCTCGACTCTGGCCGTTGTCACGCGCAGAAGAGCCAAAATTTCTTCACGATTTGGCGGGTACCGGTCAGTCACTCCTGGTCGACACCTGGAATCGACTGGAGCCTTTCGCGGGGGACAACATCGTCGTCGTCTGCGGAGTAGCGCACAAAAAGACGGTCACGCATGAACTGTCGGCGCTCGCGAAAACGAACCTTGTTCTCGAACCATCGCCGAAGGATTCGACGGCTGCCATCGCTCTTGCCACGGCGATCATCGTGCGCCGCAACCCCGACGCGATCATCGGGTCGTTTGCGGCGGACCACGTCATCACCGATGACCGACGGTTCGGCAAGGCGGTCTTCGAAGCGATTGCAACAGCCAGGGACGGCTTCATCGTCACCATCGGTATTCGCCCGACCGAGGCGTCTATCGCTTTTGGCTACATCGAGATTGGCGAGGCGCTCGCGGTGGAGGGTGCACCCCACGCGCATCGGGCGCTGACCTTTACCGAAAAACCCAAGGCGGACGTCGCGACGGAATACCTCGACGGCGACCGTCACCTCTGGAACGCGGGGATGTTTATCGCCAAAGCTTCGGTGTTGCTTGATGAGCTGCGCACGAATCGCCCGGACGTCGCGGAGCCGATTGAAGCGATAGCGGAAGCGTGGGACACGCGAGAACGCGACGAGGTGGTCGCCGCGCAGTGGAAACGGATCCCCACCGTCGCGATTGATTACGCGATTGCGGAACCCGCCGCAGAACACGGTCGCCTTGCCGTGATCCCCGGCGAATTCAGTTGGGACGATATCGGAGATTTCGCCGCGCTCGCGCGCCTTCACAATCGGGGGCGTTCGAATGTACTCGCAACGCTCGGGAACAATTCTCGAGTGTTGAACGAGGGATCCAGCGGTCTCGTGGTGTCGGAGTCAAATCGCCTCATCGCGGTCGTTGGAGTAAAAGATATCGTCATCGTGGATACCGAAGACGCCCTATTGGTAACGAACGCCGCGAACGCGCAGCGGGTCAAGAGCATTGTCGAATCAATTCGACGAACCGGTGCGGACGACGTGCTCTGACGGACTCGTGCGGAATCGGTCGCGCAGCGACCGAAATGTAACGATTTGGGAATGTTTTTGCGAAATCGCCGTCGATACCGATTGTGTTTGCGCGCCGCGTGAATAGGATGAACTCACTGGTGGTTCACGATGCGGTATCCGTCGCATTGGGGCCACCCCATCGAGAGGAAATTCCCCGTGAAGAAAATCACAAAGCGCGCCCTTTCTGGGCTTGCACTGGCGGGAGCTGCGAGCTTGGTGCTTGCCGGCTGTGCCGCTGCCCCCGACGCAGGTAAGACGCCTGTTGAACAGCTCGACTACCTTGCGTGCGCGGTGTCGGACGAAGGTTCGTGGAACGACAAGTCGTTCAACCAGTCGGTATACGAAGGACTCACCAAGTCGCGTGACGAACTCGGTGTCCAGATTCAGGACGCAGAGTCGACCACGCCCGACGACTTCGCACCTAACCTTCAGGCCATGATTGACGCAGGCTGCGACATCACCATCGCTGTCGGCTTCAACCTTGTTGACGCAGTGAACGCCGCTGCTGAAGCAAACCCTGAGGTCAACTTCGTGACCGTCGACGGATGGTCGAACGGTGCAACGAACTTGAAGCCCGTCGGTTATTCGATGAACCAGTCGTCGTACCTCGCTGGGTACCTCGCCGCTGCACAGTCAACGACCAAGATTGTCGGAACCTACGGCGGAATGCAGATTCCGGCTGTCACCGACTTCATGACCGGGTACTACTACGGCGCAATGGCCTGGGGTGCAGACAACGGCACCACGGTCAAGGTTGTCGGTTGGGACCCCATGAAGGAAGAGGGCGACTTCATTGGCGACTTCACTCCTAACTCGGGAACCTCGAAAGCAATCGCTGCAGCCCAGCTGCAGGCCGGCGCTGACGTTCTCTTCCCCGTCGGTGGAGACCAGTTCGGTGCTTCGTCAGAGGCAATCACCGAATCCGGAGTCGACGCACGCATCATCGGTGTTGACAAGGACATTGCCAACACCTCGCCTGAGTACGCTGACTGGATCCTCACGTCGGCAGAAAAGCGCATGACCAGCGCGGTTTACGACATCATCAAGGCGATCGCTGTTGATGGTCAGGCCTTCTCGGGTGACTACTACATCGGAACGCTCGAAAATGGCGGAACCGCTCTGTCGAAAATCACCAACTACACCGGTGCGCAGTCACAGGCTGACATCGAGGCCAAGCTTGAGGAACTCAAGGCTGGCATCATTTCGGGAGACATCAACCCTCTCGGATAAACTTCGGTTAGCCGAAGTCGGGGGTCGTCGAGACTTTTCTCGGCGGCCCCCGCCCTACATTTATCAAGGACACATCCATGAAGCTGGAACTCCGCGGCATCACGAAGCGATTCGGGTCGCTCGTTGCGAACGACCACATTGACCTCGTGGTCGAACCCGGAGAAATCCACAGCCTGCTGGGCGAAAATGGTGCCGGCAAGTCGACTCTGATGAACGTCCTCTACGGACTGTATGCGGCTGATGAAGGCGACATTCTGCTGGACAATGTTGTTCGGAAATTCAAAGGACCCGGCGACGCAATGGCCGCCGGCATCGGAATGGTCCACCAGCACTTCATGCTCATTCCCGTTTTCACGGTTGCCGAGAACGTTGTCCTTGGAAATGAACCGACCGGTGCGCTCGGCATTCTCGACCTAGATTCCGCACGTAAGCGGGTCAAGGAGATTTCCGACCGCTTCGGTTTTGACATTGATCCCGACGCCATGGTCGAAGATCTTCCCGTCGGAGCGCAGCAGCGCGTGGAGATCATCAAGGCACTCGCGCGCGACGCAAAGGTTCTCGTTCTTGACGAACCGACCGCGGTCCTGACCCCGCAAGAGACCGATGAACTGATGGGAATCATGAAAGGGCTCGCCTCGGCGGGAACATCAATAGTTTTCATCACCCACAAGTTGCGTGAAGTCCAGGCGGTCGCGGATCGCATCACCGTCATTCGTCTCGGAGCGGTGGTGGGTGACGCAAAGCCAACCGATTCGGCCGAGAAACTCGCCACCATGATGGTTGGGCGCGCAGTGGATCTTGGCGTTACGAAAAAGCCACCGGTGCTCGGTTCAACCGGCCTGTCGGTGAAGGGACTCACGGTCGTCGGCGATCGCAACACGAAGGTCGTGGACGATGTTTCGTTCGAGGTGCGCGGGGGCGAGGTGCTCGCCATCGCCGGTGTGCAAGGCAACGGTCAATCGGAACTTGCAGAGGCTCTCGTCGGACTGGTGGACGCCACCGCCGGGACAATCATGCTGGGCGACCTTGACATCACCGGTTCATCAGTTCGCGAGGTGATCGATGCCGGTGTCGGGTACATCCCCGAAGATCGACAGAAGGACGGCCTGGTCGGCGACTTCACAATCGCTGAAAACCTCATGCTCAACAAATCTTTCGGGCCACCGTGGGCAAAGGGCGTCCAAATCGATTTTGCAAACCGTGACCGTTTGGCTGACGAACTCATTGACGAGTTCGATGTGCGCACTCCCGGTCGAGAGACGCTTGCCAAGCAGTTGAGCGGTGGAAACCAACAAAAGGTGGTCGTGGCTCGCGAGCTGGGACGTGACCTCAACCTCTTAATCGCGTCGCAGCCGACTCGCGGTGTCGATGTCGGTTCCATCGAGTTCATTCACGAGCGAATTATTGCAACACGGGATGCGGGAAAACCCGTCGTCATCATTTCAACCGAACTCGATGAAGTCACGGGCCTCGCCGATCGTATTGCGGTGATGTACCGCGGGAGGATCGTTGGAATAGTCGACGCGAAAACCTCGCGCGAAACGCTGGGTCGCATGATGGCAGGAGCAACACTATGAACGCCGAAACCCAGCCCACAACGTGGTCGACTGCCGCAAAGGAAATCGTTTCGGGCGGTGCATTCCGCGCGTTGCTCTCGGTGATCCTTGGCTTCATCGTCGGAGCCCTATTCATGGTGTTCTCCAACGAGGCATTTCTCAACGCACTCTCGTATCTCACCGCCAGGCCAACTGACGCGCTCGGCGCAGGGTGGACCGCAATCTCTGACGGTTACCTTGCACTGTTCCGGGGATCGATTTACAACTACCAAGCAGACAACATCGCCGCCGCGTTACGTCCCATAACCGAGACGCTGAGATTCGCCGGGCCGCTCATCGCCGCCGGACTGGGTGTCGCACTAGGCTTCCGAGTCGGACTGTTCAACATTGGTGCGAGCGGTCAGATTCTGTTCGGTGCTCTGGCTGCAACATGGGTCAGCACTCGTATGTCGTTGCCGTGGGGATTTCACCTCGTCGTTGCCGCCCTTGTTGCCATCGCCGCCTCGGCTGCGTTCGGAGCTCTCGTTGGCTTCCTCAAAGCCCGGACCGGGGCCCATGAGGTCATCGTCACGATCATGCTCAACTACGTGGCCGCCGGGTTGCTCACGTTTTTCTTCCGACAGGACTACCTGCTGCGCGAGGCGAATGGCGGGGGAACACCGAAGTCCGATGCGCCGGCCGAGACCGCTCAATTGCCCACGCTGTTTGGAGACAACTACACACTGCACGCCGGCTTCCTCCTTGCTCTCGTTGGGGTGGTCATCTATTGGTGGCTCATGGAGCGCTCAACGATTGGCTACCGTTTCCGAATGGTCGGGCACAATCTTGATGCCGCCCGCACCGCCGGAGTCAACGTCAGCCGCACTTTCGTCTATGCGATGGCGGCATCCGGCGCCTTTGTCGGCATCGCGGCGGTCAATCAGGCGCTCGGTGCCCGTGCCGGACTGACCCCCGACCTTGACGGCTCAATCGGATTCGATGCAATCACCGTCGCGCTGTTGGGTTCGTCAACCGGACCCGGTGTGCTGCTGGCGGGATTGCTGTTCGGAGCGTTCAAGGCGGGCGCCCCCGCGATGCAGGTCATTGGGCTGTCTCCCGAAGTGACGGGTGTTGTCCAGGGATTCATCGTTCTCTTCATCGCCGCTCCGCCACTCGTCCGCGCGATCTTCCGCCTTCCACCGCCCCAAAAGTCCACGGTCGTCGCCGACTGGTGGGCCCGCCTGCGAGGAAAGGCGGTCACGAAATGAGCACCGCCGCAAATGATTCGTTCTCGCGCGTTGACGCGCGTGTGTCCTACAAGACGCCGATAATCATGGCCGTCTTCGCGGTTCTCGTCGGGGTCGCGTTCGGCATGTTGGGCAAACCGGAAGCGGTGGCGTTTCAATGGTCAAATCCCGAGGACTTCATCCACATCCCCGACTTCGTCGTAGCCTCGAACCTCGTCGGGATTGTTGTCGGCGTCATTCTGCTGGTAATTGCTGTCCTCGCGTTTGTGCGAGCGCGTGCGGCACGCGCCACGCCGATGTGGCTGACTCTCATTTTCGGACTCCTCGCTGTCGTCGCGCTGCTGGGCTGGCTCGCCGCGGGAAACAGCGTGCCGTTTGCGTTCATCCTCGGCAACGCCGTTGTTTTGGCGGTGCCCATCGCTCTCGGCGCGATGGGAGGCATTATGTCCGAGCGGGTAGGTGTCGTCAACATTGCGATTGAAGGACAGTTGTTGACGGGTGCCTTCCTCGCCGCGGTCGTCGGGTCGTTGACGGACAACCTCTACTTGGGGCTTGTTGCTGCAATGGTCGGTGCGGCACTCCTGTCTATGGTCCTAGCGGCGTTTGCGATTGTCTACCTGGTTGACCAAATCATTGTCGGCGTTGTCCTCAATGTGCTGATCCTTGGCATCACCAACTTCCTCTATTCGCAGTGGTTGTCGGCGGACGGGCAGAATTCCAACTTCCCCGGCACGTTCGACATCATGCCCATCCCCGGTTTGTCCAGCATCCCCATCTTGGGGCCGGCATTGTTCGAGTCACGCATTACGACGTACCTGACGTATCTCATCATCCCTTTGTTGTGGTTCATCCTTTTCAAAACGAAGTTGGGTCTGCGTGCTCGTGCCGTAGGAGAACACCCGCTTGCCGCCGACACCGTTGGGATCAACGTCGCACGCACCCGGTTCTGGTGGGTCACGCTTGGTGGAGTCGTGGCCGGACTCGGTGGAGCCGCACTAACCATTGGTTCGGTCGGTGCGTTCGGCCGGGGAATGTCAGGAGGCCAGGGGTTCATCGCGCTGGCTGTCGTCATTCTCGGTCGCTGGCACCCGTTCTCGGCGGCCGCCGCCGCGCTTCTCTTTGGGTTCTCGATCATTCTGCGGGTGTGGGCAAACCAGGTCAGCCCCGGTATTCCCACCGACTTCATCACGATGGTTCCCTACGTTGTGACCCTCATCGCCGTAGTTGGCTTCGTCGGGCGGGTTCGTGCGCCGGCGGCCGACGGT
>Ga0214921_10009371_pt1 | contig 12413 bp, 13 predicted proteins | sample LL1505_MetaG_FD_177992 | JGI IMG/M metagenome (GOLD analysis project Ga0214921, IMG submission 177992) | Freshwater microbial communities from Lake Lanier, Atlanta, Georgia, United States - LL-1505 | ecosystem: Environmental > Aquatic > Freshwater > Lake | place: USA: Georgia | collected... | reverse complement strand
TTATGTGATATAAAAGGATCAAATAAGATTTTTCTATTATTCAACTCAACCATAAAACAAGAATGTCCAAAGTATGTAATGCTAATGCTGGGCATAAAATAAAGGCAATTTTTTTAACGGAAGGCGAATGTATGTTTTTTAGATTTTGTTGTGTTGAAAAGTTGTTAACAGGGCACTTTAGCTTTTGAATTTTAAGCAGTTATAAAACCTATGGTTAAAATGCGATGTACAATTTAACAATTGTAAGATTTCATTTTACTAAGCTCAAAATTTAATGTGAATATATTTCATCATACAAAAGAGGTAGATTATTGAAAAAAGTATACAACAATATTTTTAAATGATGGTTAACATTTGTGATACTACAATTCTGTTGCAATATTAACTTAGTTAGCAATGAAATTGAAACCAAATATTGATTTTAGTTGAAGCTAAAATTTTTTAACGCAAATGTTAATGAATTGGACCAAACAAAAAAACTAAAAATTAATTACTGTTAATTGAATTAAATATGCATTGTTTTTAATAATTTCGCCTTCATAAATTTTAAAAATAAAATGGAAAATAATTTAAACTTTTCTCAACAAAACGTTTACGGCACAAAGGCCAATACAAAAACTTTTATGGCAAATGTGTTTGGATGGATGTTCCTGGCATTGGCATTAACTGCAACAGCAGCTTTTTATTTTGCATCTGACCCATCATTAATGTCGACCTTAATAAACGAAGAAGGAGGCCGAACAGGTTTAGGATATGTGGTAATGTTTGCACCACTTGGATTTGTACTTGCTCTTGGCTTGGGTTTTAACAAGTTTTCATACAGTGTAGTTGTTACTTTATTTATTGCTTATGCACTGATAATGGGTATTAGCTTAAGTTTTATTCTTTTAATTTTTACAGGAGCTAGTTTGTTTCAAACGTTTGCAATATGCTCTGCAATGTTTGGCGTAATGGCTGTACTAGGTTATACCACAAATACCGATTTAACCAAATTTGGCTCATTATTAATGATGGCTTTGGTTGGATTAATCATTGCATCAATCATCAATTATTTCATGAATAGTGATACTATGAGTTACATCGTGAGCTTTATTGGAGTAGTAATATTTACAGGCCTAACAGCTTACGATGTTCAAAAATTAAAGAACATTGCTGAAGGAAATATGTACGAAGGAGAAACAACTAAAAAGTTAATTATCATGGGCGCATTAAATCTTTATTTAGATTTCATAAACCTATTTTTATACCTATTAAGATTCTTTGGCGATAGAAAATAGTTTATCACACATTATTTAATAAACCGCCACATAAATTATGTTTGCTTGTTATTTCAGTTTAACACGCAACATTAACCATTAAACCATAGATGATATTGCTAACGATGCGGCGATACTTTTGTAAATAGTGACAATATGAACAAGCATATTATCACTATTTATTGCCTTTGGTTATTATTGCCCCAAATTGCAATAGCATTATGATTGAAATTTCGCCAGCTACAATTGAACAATATTTTGATAAATTATTTCCTATTTGCCGAAGTATTACTGGCAATGGAGTGCGACAAACTATTGATATTTTAAAAGAAATAGTTCCACTTTATGTACATGAAGTACCAACTGGCACAACTTGCTTTGATTGGGAAATACCCAAAGAATGGAATATAAATGATGCATACATCATTACACCCGAAGGTAAAAAAATAGCCGATTTTAAAGTTCATAATTTACACATCGTAAATTACTCTACTCCTATCCAAGCAGAAATGAGTTATGATGAGTTGCTGCCTCATTTGCACACCTTGCCACTAATGCCCGATGCCATACCTTACTACACTTCATATTACAAAGAGACTTGGGGATTTTGTTTGACTCATAATGAATTCGAAAAATTACCAAAAACTGGAACATACAAAGTAGTTGTTGATAGTGAATTGAAGGCAGGCAGTATGACTTATGCCGACTTAGTTTTGAAAGGTGAAACTGATGAGGAAATTTTATTCTCAGCATACACTTGTCACCCAAGCATGGCCAATAATGAACTTTCAGGTCCTTTGGTGCAAGCATTTTTATATCAGAAAATTGCTGCAATGACAAAAAGAAAATATACATATCGTTTTGTATTTGCGCCCGAAACCATTGGTATTATTTATTATTTAAGCAAACACGGCGAGCATTTAAAAACAAATTTAAAAGCTGGTTATGTTGTTACATGCTGTGGTGATGCTGGCGATTTTACCTACAAACGTTCGAGAAGAATTACAAGCGAAGCAGATGTTGTAGCTGAACATGTGCTGGCATATTCTGGTAATAAATATACTATTTTACCTTTTGCTATAGGAGGTAGCGATGAACGTCAATATTGCTCGCCAGGATTTAATTTACCTGTAGGCTCATTTATTCGTACTAAATATCAAGAGTACAAAGAGTACCACACATCACTAGATAATAAAGATTTTATAAGTTTTGATGCCATGTACGAAACTATTAATATGATTTTTGATGTAGTAAAAGCCCTAGAAATAAATGAAAAATATATGGGCTCTATACAACATTGCGAAGCACAATTAGGCCGCAGGGGCTTATACTCAAACCTTGGCGGATTAAAGAATAGAAGCAATGAGCTAAGCAATAGATTACACTTTTTAAATTATGCTGACGGCGAACATACTTTGAGAGAAGTAGCTGAATTAAGTAATCAAAGCATGCTTAATTTTGAAAAAGAAATTCAACTCTTAAAAGATCATGGATTAATAGTATAATTATCTATAACGTTGAAAAGAATAATCACTTCCCTCCTATTCATTTGCATGCAGCTATTACTTGTTGTGCCAATATTAGCGCAACAGTTTTCTGAAGTAAAGCGAATGAAAGTAAATGGCTCGCAATTTTGCCTTGATAATTTGAACAACATTTATGTATACAATGAGCGTAGTATTTATAAATACAATTCATCTGGTAAACAATTGTTTAATTACAGTTCAACAAATGCTTCAAACATTACATCTATTGATGTTCTGAACCCCTTGCGGATACTAGTATTTTTCAAAGATATTAATCAAGTTCAATTTTTAGATAACACACTTTCCGAAACAGGGATAGTTTTAAATTTAGGTGATATTGATTTGCAGCAGGCAAGTTTGGTTTGCAATTCGGCCAGCAAAGGCATTTGGGTTTTTAACCCTCAAAATATTGAATTGTTGCATTTAAACAATGACCTTACAAGTATCAGTAAAACAGGCAATTTGAGTGTGCTACTTGCAAAAAATATAAACCCAATACGCTTGTACGAATTCAACAATCACTTGTATTTATGCAATCAAAATTCAATAATAGTTTTTGACATTTTTGGTACTTATGAAAAAAACATTCCTATTAATTGTGACAACTGCTTTATTACTGATACAGGTATTTCAAACGCAATGAATGATACCATATACAGCTATAATTTCGAACAAAAATTAATTACTAAAATACCTTTTATTGGCACAAAAAACCCAACAGTATTTAATGGGAAAAGCGCACTCCAAATCCAACAAAATATGGAGTTTATATGGTTTGAAAAGAAATAGTGAAGTATTTTAAAAAAATAAGACTGAAGGTTATAAGAAAAATGTGATTTTTAGTTCAGATTTTCTTCAAAACTAAAACCAATTGTTTTTGCATCTTCAAAAAAGTTTGGGTATGATTTTTTTACCACATCTGAATCATTAATTTCAATTGGCATAATAAAGCATAGCGGTAAAAATGCCATTGCCATCCGATGGTCTTTGTAAGTATCAATTTGCTTTTCTAGTTCATCAAAGTCAAAATCAAACAACTGTAAAGAATTGTTTGTTGCAATACATTTAATGCCACACAAAGCAAGTTCATTAGATAAAGCTTCAATCCTATTTGATTCTTTTAAATTTAAATTGTCAAGCCCATTTAATATACATGGAATTTTTAACCCTGCACAAGTTACAGCTACTGTTTGGGCCAAATCAGGATTATCGCAAAAGTCAAAAACAAAAAATTCAGTTTGGAAGTCCAACTTACTGAGTATTATTCCGTTCTCTATAAATTCGGTATTGACTCCAAAAAATGAAAATAAACTAGGTAATATACTATCACCTTGCAAACTGTTTTTTGTCAAACCATTTATAGTTATTGAACTATTTACACTTAATGCTACGGCGCTATACCAATATGAAACACTGCTCCAATCGCCTTCAACAACAAAAGTTGAATTTTGTGCTTTGCACTTTGCATTTTGTACTAATATTCTATTGTCGTCAAATTTAGCGGCTACACCAAATTGATTCAACAAATTCAATGTCATTTTTATGTAAGGAGTTGATACGATTTTGCCTATTAATTCAATTACTAAAACATTTGGCAACATAGGCGCAATCAACATTAAGGCGGTAATGTATTGACTGCTAATTGATGCATTAATTTGAATGTTGGTATTGGTACATTTTGCACCCATTATTTTTAAAGGAGGAAACCCAATTTTATCTTGATATTGAATGTTTGCACCCATAGAAAGTAAAGCATCTACTAAAGGTTTTATAGGCCTTTTTTGCATTCGTGTATCACCCGTTAGTAAAACTGTTTGGTTGGAAAATGCAAAATATGCAGTTAAAAAACGCATGGCTGTTCCGCAATTTTCTATGTCTATAATACTTTGCTCACCTTGTAATGCACGCTGCAGAACAACACTATCATTGGCTTTAGACAAATTTTCGAAATTCAAATTTAGATTGCAAATTTTATCAAGCATCAACAATCGGTTGCTAATACTTTTTGAACCATTCAAATAAATCTCACCATTTAAGGTTGGATTTTGTTTTTGGAATTGTGTTTTCAATTCAATAATTATTTAAGTAATACAGCAAAGAATCTTTAATTTCGTTTTCGCTACAAGCCACGTCAATCAATACTTTACCAATGCCATTAAGCAAACTACAACGAATATTATCATCATTTTTTTTATCATTTAGGGTAAAGAAATAAATGGAGTTGATATTTTTTTCTTGAAATAAATATTTAGGATAAATAGATTTAAGTTTCTCGACAACAAAATTAAAATCATCCAATGACAATAAGTTTTTAGTGTAAGCAACATAGCTTTCTGCAAAGAGACCAACTACAACTGCAAATCCATGCGATATTGGTTCCGCGTCATTTTCTAATGAAAAACTTTCTATTGCATGGCCTATTGTGTGACCCGCATTTAGCGCTTTTCTTAAATGTGTTTCATTTACATCTAGTTCAACTATGTTCATTTTAATTGCAGCTGATTGCTTAATTTGAATCAAACTTAACGCGTTTGCAAAATCTAATTCAGTAAAATAATCTCTATCCGAAATTAATGCGTGTTTGAGTGTCTCAGCAAATCCATTTTTCAATTCCACTTCAGGCAATGTTTTCAAAAAATCAGTATCAATAAATATTGCTTTAGGTTGATGAATGCAACCAATCATATTTTTTTGGTATTGGAAATTCACTCCATTTTTTCCACCAATTGCCGCGTCAACCATAGCAAGATTGGTTGTAGGAAAAAAAGCAAAGTCAAGTCCTCGCTTGTATGTGCTTGCTATAAAACCTGCAATATCGCAAATAACGCCGCCACCAAGCGCAATAACCAAAGTGTTCTTTGAAATGTTATTTAAAAGTAAACTAGAATAAACTGACTGGCAAGTTTCTAAGTTTTTATGAGTCTCTCCAGCATCAATCCTTATAATTAATTGATTTACGATACTCGAGTAATTTTCTTTTAAAATAGGGTAACAATATTTTTGTGAGTTGTTATCGCATATAATTACGCAGTTCTGATAATTTGAAATTAGTAAATTAAACTCATGTCTCAAATTATAAAATACAACAGGAACATCTAAGTATTTAGAATTTACAAATTCATTTTTCATTCATCTAAAATAGTGTAGATAACCAACAGCAGTTTCAAAATCAAAATTAGATTTCAAGTATTGAATGTTAATAAGAGATGTTGAATTCATTTGAATTATATACCTTGAGTTTAAATTCAAATCATATAGTTACATAATTTGTATTTTACTAAATGATAAGTTCTTAGTTTCGCGTCATATTTTTTAGTTATATGGTTCATGCAATTGGTTATTTGGCTTCGGCATTACTGGCTATGTCACTAATTGTAAGTAATGCAATAAAATTTAGGTGGCTAAATTTAGGTGGTACTATTACATTCATAATCTACGGCGTTTTTATTGATGCCTTTCCAGTTATTTTAGCGAACTCAATTTTATTATGCATCAATATTTTTCAAACTGTAAAATTATATACTGCAAAAGAGGTATTTGAAATGATAGAAGTTTCACCAACTGATGAATTCGTAACTAAATTCTTAAAGTTTTACAAAGATGATATTCAAAACTTTTTTCCCGATTTTAATTTCGACAAAATAGCAAATGATAAACTTTTAAGATTTGTTGTATTGAGGAACTTATCTATTGCAAACATCTTTGTAGCAAGGGTTGACGATGATGGAAACGCAATTGTTGAGATTAACTATACTGAGCCTAAATACCGCGATTACAAGGTGGGACGATTTATCTTTGAGAAAGAAAATGAATTTCTAGTTGCCCATAAAGTAAAAAGAATAATGTACGAAAAAGTGTACAATAAAGAACATGTTAACTTTTTGAAAGTGATGAGATTTGTTGTTATCGTAAAAGATAACAAAGAACATTATGTTAAGGAAATTAATTAATACATCGCTTGAATAGAAATTGATCATTGGAAATTAACAAAACAACTTTTGAGATTTTAAAACTAATTTCACAAAATAATTGCAAATGAAACACCTCATTTTTATCAGTTTTATTTTCATATTTAATATCCAATCCTCAAATGCAGGTTGTATAATATTGGATAGCGCTGGAATAAAAGGTCTGAATATTGAAAAAGGAGTTTCTGAGATACAGGCTAATCAAAATTTCACAGACTCAAACGTTGTTGTTTCAGAACTAAAGCATCCTAAAAGAACAGCCGCAATACTCGCCTTAACATTAGGTATGTTGGGTGCCCACAGATTATTTTTGGGAAGTAAACCATGGGTTCCTTTGTTTTATGTGCTTACTGTAGGAGGCGTTTTTTTTATCATTCCAGTAATTGATTTTTTAGCCATTGTTACTGAAAAAAACACATCAAAATTTTACAACAACAATTCGATATTGATGTGGCTTAACAAGTAACATTATCTATTGAATTTAGAATCGAATATTCCATCAAATAAAAAGCCTAACATTCCTTATTTATTTATATTTTCGCGGAAAAACTATATAACGATATGTAGTTGTCAACTAATTGCAAACAGGAAAGTACAATGCTTATAATAAAAAATTTAACCGCCGGCATAGAAGGCAAGCAGATATTAAACGGAATAAACCTACATGTTAAAGCTGGCGAAGTGCACGCCATTATGGGTCCTAATGGGTCAGGGAAAAGTACGTTATCTGCAGTATTAGCTGGCCGCAGCGAATATGATGTTACTGATGGCGAAGTAATCTTCAACAACCAAAACCTACTGGAAATGGAACCTGAAATAAGGGCACGTGAAGGGGTGTTTTTAGCATTTCAATATCCAGTAGAAATACCAGGAGTTAGCAATATCAATTTCTTAAAAACGGCATTGAATGAAGTTCGCGCTCACAAAGGACTTCCCGAAATTCCTTCGAAAGATTTTTTGACGTTGATAAAAGAAAAACAAAAATTGGTTGAACTAGACAACAAGCTTGCAGGAAGAAGTGTTAATGAAGGTTTTAGTGGAGGCGAAAAGAAACGCAACGAAATTTTCCAAATGGCTGTGCTTGAACCAAAATTAGCAATACTCGACGAAACAGATAGTGGACTAGATATTGATGCTTTGCGAATAGTTGCAAACGGTGTAAATATGTTGCGCAACAAGCAAAATTCATTCATTGTCATTACTCATTACCAGCGCTTACTTGATTATATTGTGCCTGATGTGGTGCATGTTTTGTATAAAGGACGAATAGTAAAAACAGGCACAAAAGAATTAGCTTTAGAATTAGAAGAAAAAGGATACGATTGGATTAAAGCTGAAGTTGATGGCGTTAACGCCTAATAAATTACGACTCAATAATTGTCAATAAAAATTTAATGTGTTGTAATGCAAACAGCACCAAATTGATGAATGAATGACCACAACAGAAAAAATTAATACAGATTCTCAAACTATGGTTTTAAAATACCCTTCAAAAAAACATGAAGAGTATAAATACTGCGACATAGATAAGTTTTACACTTCGGACTTTTCATTTGAATACGATGAATCTATAAATGAAAAAGAGATAGCAGCAAAAGTTGAGAATTTGAAAAGTAATACCTCAGAAAACTCTTTGATGCTAATTTACATCAATGGTAAATTTTCTAAGCAACACTCAACAATTATTGATATTCCTGGCTTAAGCATCCAAAATTTACCAGTTAATTCTAACAACATATTGTTTCAAAATTACTTTGACAAATGTGTTGACACCAATGAAATTTTAGTTAGCAATAATGCTCAAAAAATCAATGAAGTTCTTTTCATCAACGCTGCAAAAAATGCAGAAATTGAAAATGCAATTGTAGTTGCATATATCAATTCAGGAAAAAACAAAAACGTTTATCATACACGCACTTTATTAGTTGCCGAAAAAAAATCTAAACTACATTTTGTTGAGGTATTTTTAGGTGATGATAACGGAACAAAGTTTCAGAACAATGTTACTGAAATTGCTATTGAAAAAAATGCCAAAGTGAACCATGTAAAAATTCAACATTCTGGTAAAACAGATATAGTACTAAATACAGCCCAAGCACTACAACACTCATATAGCAAGTATAAAAGTTTTGTAATTAGTACACAAGCACAACTAATTAGAAACAACACCAACTCTATATTAGATGGCGAATTTATTGAAACTTTTATGTATGGTTTATACATTTTAAACGATAAGCAAATAATTGATAACCACACTTTAGTGGACCATCAAAAACCTAATTGTTACAGCAATGAATTATACAAAGGAGTAATTGCAGACAAAGGAATTGCAGTTTTTAATGGGAAAATATTTGTAAGACAAGACGCACAAAAAACCAACGCTTACCAAAGTAATCGTAATATTTTGATGAGTGATAACGCTACCATAAATACCAAACCTCAATTAGAGATTTTTGCAGACGATGTAAAATGTAGTCATGGCACATCAACAGGTAAAATAGATGAGGAAGCTTTGTTTTATTTAAGAAGTAGAGGTATTAGCGCAAGCACAGCTAAATTAATGATGTTGCAAGCATTTGTTGCCGAAGTTAGTGAAGTATTACCTACTTGGGCACTAAAGGAGTTTGCATTAAATTTAATAGAACAAAAATTAAATTAATTGTATGGCTTCTAGTATGTTTTTCCGAAAGCTCCGAATCACCTATTTAACAACAGTTATAAGCTTAACATTGTTATTATTCATACTAGGAATTCAAGTTTTTTTATGGTTGGCTGCTCAAAAGTTCAGCAATTCAATCAGCGAAAATATAGCTATTGAATTAGTTTTAAAATCAGAAGCAACAGATTTAGAAATTGCAAAACTAAAATCAATGCTGGAGACATCAGCAATGGTTTCAAAAGTAATTTACATCAACAACGGGCTATAATCCTTTGTTTTCAAGTATTGAGGTGCATCTAAAACCAGAATTTAGTAGTAAAGAAACCATTAATTCATGGATTGAAAGTAACCGTAAATTTCCATTGGTGCAAGATGTGATTTATAAAAGTGATGTTGCCGAAAACATAAACTCTTATATTTCTAAAATAAATTTGCTGATTTCGGCATTTACAATTTTACTTTTAATATCAGCATTACTGATGATTTATAACAACAACCGCATCGCTATTTTTAATGATAGGTTTAGTATCAAAACCATGTATTTAGTTGGTGCATCGAGGGCGTATATTTATAAACCATTTATACTTAGAGCAACGCGTCATAGTATCTATTCAATATTTTTTTCAATTTTATTTTTGTATTTACTTTTAAATTATTCAAGCAAAATAATTCCTGAATTGAATGAAATTGCAAGCCTTGGATTATACTTCAAAATGTTTGGCTACATTACTTTATTTGGATTATCAATTACCATCATCTCAACTTTTTTTGCAATAAAAACAGTGTTGCACAACAACCCTGATAAAATATATTAGTTTATATCATTACAATTTTAAAATCATTTTTTAGTATGAAAATAAATTTTGCAGTAGTAGGACAAGGACATATAGGAAAACGCCACGCTGAAATGGCACGTAGAAATACGAACATTAATTTAATTGCTGTTTGCGATATAATGGCCAAAGAAAAATTAGGCTTAGAAAATATTACAGAAGATTTTTTTAATGATATGGATGAGATGTTTGCAGCTCATCCAGAAATTGATGTTGTAAGTATTTGCACACCAAATGGATTGCATGCCAGTCAATCATTAAAAGCATTAGAAGCCAACAAGCACATTGTTTGTGAAAAGCCAATGGCACTCTCTAAAAACGATTGCGAAGCAATTATTTACAAAGCATTGCAAATGCACAAACAGGTTTTTTGTGTAATGCAAAATCGCTACTCACCCCCTTCTGCATGGCTTAAGGACATCATTACGAATAAATTGCTTGGAGATATTTTTATGGTTCAACTCAATTGTTATTGGAACCGTGATGACCGTTATTACAAAAAAGGTAGTTGGAAAGGAACACCCGACTTAGATGGCGGAACATTGTTCACTCAATTTTCGCATTTTATTGATATCATGTATTGGTTGTTTGGCGATATAAAAGACATTCAAGCAAAGTTCAATGACTTTACGCACAAACACTCTACATCGTTTGAAGATAGCGGATTTGTAAACTTTAATTTTGTAAATGGTGGTATGGGTGCCATTAACTATTCAACAGCTGTTTGGGATACAAATTTAGAAAGTAGCTTAACCATCATTGGTAGCAAAGGAAGTGTAAAAGTAGGTGGGCAATACATGGATAAAGTTGAATATTGTCATATAGAAGACTACCTAATGCCTGAGTTAGCGGCAACCAATGAGGCCAATGATTACGGACATTACAAAGGTTCGGCCAACAACCACAATTATATTTTTGAAAACGTTGTTGATACATTAAAAGGCAATACTACCATCACTACAAATGCCCTTGAAGGACTTAAAGTAGTTGATATTATTGAAAGGATTTACGCTTTAAAGGATTAAATTATTAGGTAATCTTTTTAAAAGGAAATTAATAAGTACTATCGGTTACATTAAAACCATGCTGCAATATCGGCGATAGTTAGTTTTGATTTAGCAATACTAGATATATCCTTTTCAATCTTACCTTCCTTCATAAAAATAATGCGATTACCAAAGTCAATCGCATCTTTCATGCGGTGTGTAACAAGTAATGTTGTAATTTGGTTTTGCTGGATAATTTGATTGGCGGTTTCCATTACTACCTCCGCGCTGCGAGGGTCAAGAGCCGCAATTGGTTCATCCATCAACAATACCTTTGTTTCATTCATTGTAGCCATCAATACAGTGAGTGCTTGACGCTGGCCACCGCTTAATAATCCTATTGGTTGTGATGTTTTATTTTCTAACCCCAAGCCAAGTGATGCAACTTTTTCTTTTACTAAATTCTTAAATTGAGTATCTAATCCTATTGATAAATTCTTTGTTTTTGTGCGCAATGAAGCAAGCATAAAATTCTCTTCAATACTTAATTCGCTTGCTGTTCCGTGTAATGGATTTTGGAATATACGTGCAATATATTTACTACGTTTATATTCTTGAAGATTTGTAACGTCCAAACCGTCGATAAAAATGGAACCAGCATCCAATAAAAAACTACCTGCAATTGAATTTAGCAAAGTTGATTTTCCACTGCCATTGCTGCCTAACAAAACAACATAATCACCATTCTCAATAACTAAATCAATTCCATTAAGTGCTGTGGTTTTATTATTTCCAGAAGCATGAAATGTTTTTGAAGCGTTTTTTATTTGAATCATTTGTAAATCTAATCTTACATTATTTGTCTTGCTTCTGCCTTAATAATTTCTAAGGCTACATCACTAGGCATTCTCTCTACTTTCTGAATTAACTCGAAAATAACATTACACAAATCAATTCCTGAAGCATCATCACGAACCTTGATAGATGCAATATTAATAGCCTTTATTGTTTCTTCCTTTGAGTTTTTAATGGCATCCCATACAGCATTTGATACGTAAATTTGTTGCGCCAAATTATGTTCGTATTCACTTCGAATTGTTTTTACTAATTCGGCCTGTAATAATCTTGCACTCATACCTTGCTTGTGTGTTCGCATGATCAGACTATTTAAGGATATACGTTGCA
>Ga0214921_10009369_pt1 | contig 12414 bp, 12 predicted proteins | sample LL1505_MetaG_FD_177992 | JGI IMG/M metagenome (GOLD analysis project Ga0214921, IMG submission 177992) | Freshwater microbial communities from Lake Lanier, Atlanta, Georgia, United States - LL-1505 | ecosystem: Environmental > Aquatic > Freshwater > Lake | place: USA: Georgia | collected... | reverse complement strand
TGTTGGTGGTCTAGGTGGACCAACCGGAACAGGCGGAGCCTGTGGTAGAACCCCTGTTTGTGGTCTAGACGGAGGCTGTGGTAAATTATTTGGAAATAATTTTGTAGTAGTTGGGGTTGCTGAACGTGCTTCATCTAATCTTTCCAAAAATGACTGTTTGGCTGACATTATTATAATATAGATATATTATATCTTTCTAATGACTGACGAATCCCAAAACCATCGTAAAACAATCATTTTACCTATAGAAAAAGAAAAAGAAAAGAAAGAGATACCCCCAAAAGAAGTCATAAAGAGAAAAATCACAAGCACCCAAAGATGGAAATTAGCGACAACTGAATTACAACCAACCCATCATCAAAATCTTCTTTATGACACCACTAAACAACCCCTTTTGTATCAACAAATTCGCGCCAAACTTTCGAGTTATCGACAACAAGATGCTGAGAAAAAGTTCTCGATTGATACGCATATGGATGTATCAGGAGTCATTCAAAAATTAGAAGAAGCCGATTTCAAATGTTTTTATTGTAAACACGATATAATGCTTCTTTATGACAACGTTCGAGAACCTAAACAATGGACGCTTGAAAGATTAGATAATAAATTGGGGCATATATTCGATAATGTTGTTATTGCGTGTCTTTCTTGTAATTTAAGAAGGCGAACTATGAAATACGAACGATATGTTCTCACAAAAGAAATTCAAAAAGTGGTTAAAATCGGGTTGTCATAAAGGAAAATATTCCGGATGGTTATGTAAAATTGTAAAAATGACTACAAATAAGATAAAATACAACTATAAGACTAATTTCGGGTAATATATGATAGGGAAAATTCGAATAAGATAACATACGATTACAATTCAAGTTCTCGTTCAAAAATAATAAAATAGCAAGCACTACTGCTAGTATTATTTTAGAAATATTCATTTGAATCATTTTTGGAAGTAAAGAATAATAATAAAACAACAAAGACATAAGTAAAATAGCTTGACTGAGAACATAATAAAAAGTGGATAAATAAAAAAGGGAATATAAATCAAAACAAACGATAAATACAAGAATTGTCATAAAGGAATAATTGGGTAATGTATGTGTGGTATGATACAATAAATAAAAGAGTGAAATATTTACAAAATATGCCAAAGTGTGAATGACATTTGTTTGTATATTTCCTTGTATATGAATTATATGTGAGAACAAATGGAATAGTTGAAAACAAAAAATGGAAAAAATGAAAATAAAATGATGGAATTTGGTTGTTTGTAATAGAAAATAAAAAATGATTAGACAACTGATTAGATTGAAAAATGTAGAATATGGTTGTGCGACCCCATCTTTATTTGGTTTTTCACAAGTCATAAAGGGAAATATATATTCGCCATCGGTCATAATATATATTTATATGGTATATGTTTACGGATTTATATTTCAAGACAACCGACCCGAAAATGGGATTTTCTGATTTTGTAAAAGAGAACCTTCGTGGAATTAGCTTATCTATTTTATTCCATACGTTGATTTATGTTCTCTTTTTGAATTTAGTATCTTTTATCTTTTTGAATAAACCTCTCACTCTAAAAATAAATGTGAAATTAGTCATTAGTTTGTTTATCATAATGATTTTAGGATATATCGCGAGATTTTATCAAGTGAAAGATATTTATCAAAGATATGAGAACAATTTAGAACAAACCCGTAAACATATTGATAAAGCATATGTTACATGGGTATTTCTTGGATAATCGTATATATAGAGTTGTCATAAAGGAATATTTTCTTTATGACAATTCGGGGGTGGGGGGTTAGATTTCGACAGTCTCATCAAACAATTGGAAAACATCTTTGTCGTGAGTAATAATCATAATACATTTTTTATAGGCCCGGAAATGTTGTATCAACGCCAAAATCTCGTGTTTGAGACCGGGGTCTAATGCGTTCGTAGGCTCATCCAACACCAAAATCTGTGTAGGATTAATTAACCCGCTAATCAAATTCGCTACTTGGCGTTGACCTCCTGATAAATTCTCCCCTAATGCTCCTGCGGATGCCTCTTTCAAATCCACATTACGATACAATTCGCGTATTTTTTCGTATTTCAAAATCTCCGCCAAATACCCTTGACATTTCGATTCATTTTTACAACCGTAAAAAATGTTCTCGAGAACCTTCCTATCAAAAAGACGCGAATTTTGATTTACATATGTAATGTTCTCGCGAATATAAGTCGGGTCAATCGTTTTTATATCTTGGTCGTCAATATAAATCTTTCCTCCAGTTGCATCGTGGAGTCGCAAAATCAATTTCACAAAGGATGATTTACCATTCCCCGATAAACCTGTGATTCCTATGATTTTTCCCACTAAATCCAAATCTTTGGAATAATGTTCAAACACATATCGGTCCACACCCGAATATTTAAAAGACACATCGCGAAATATAATTCTATTAAAGGGCAGATTAACTACCGGATATTCCATGTGAGATTTAATCAATTCGGAAATATCGGCTCCATCAATCATATCGTTGAATTCGCGCAAAATCAAATCAATACGACCCATTAAATCGATATTGTGTGGAATGCTTTGGATAGTATCGGAAATGTTATCGCGATACATAATGAGAATTGTCAAAAAGGTGATTACATTAATGGAATCCAATTGTTTTCGCGAAAATAAATAGAGAATATAATACATGGTAGAGAACATAACGATATAAATACCTATATTCATCACAAACATATGATTGGTCATAAAATTCATCATACCCATCGTATAATCAATACACATATCAGTCCGTTCTTCTATGATATCGAGCTCTTTTTGAGCCGTTCCACGATAAATCACCTTATCGATATTATTGAGATTGTCTAAAATATATCGCTCATTTCCTATGACAACGTTCTCTTGTTTCCGTTTATAATCAAACATAGGTTTCCAACAAATAAACAAATAAGAAAAGAGGAGAATATTCGCCAGTAAAAAACCTACCCCCAACAACACATTTTTATAACAAAAATATCCGGTAATAACCAACAAAAACCCAATCGTAGGTGTTAAATTGGTGAGAATATCGTTTATCAACGTGGTCGAAGCAGAAGCAATTCGGGTAATAGGCGTCATAAACTCGGCAAAATTCACATTTTTCATATCTTCGTAATTCATTTTTAAAATGAGTTCAAATAATTCCTTTTTGATCCAATTCGATAAATTCGTTAAAAGCGTATTTTGCGAAAATTTGTATAAATAGAGAACCGTGATATAAAACACAGATATCCCTACAAAAATCCAAAAGAAAAAGAAAATATTAGTGATATCATTCATATTGACGGACCGAATAATATTGGCGTTTATTTTAGACGAAATATTGGTATATACAAAGGATAATACGAGCGATAAAATGAGAAGCCAAGTCATATTCCATTTTTGTTTTTGAAAGAATCTTTCAAATAAATAAAGGAATATATTCATATATATTCCTTTATGACAAATTTTTTTCATCTTTATTCTCTTTCTCTAGATACACCCTAAAACTATGAAATTCATTCATCGTCGTCATCGGTGTCTTCTAATATCCATTGACGAGAACGGTCTGTTATAATAACCACTTCATCTTCCTCTTCCTCTTCTATATCGTCATCGGCGATCTCTTCTTCTACATCGTCATCGGCGTCATCGGCGATCTCTTCTTCTACATCGTCATCGGCGACCTCTTCTTCTATATCGTGGTCGGAGTCATCGGCGACCTCTTCGTCATCTGGTTCATTTACTACAAGAGTATTTCGTCTGTGTATGATTTCATTCCCTAAATGTGATTTCATAAATTCATCCGTTTCAATCTCAAAATGAAAAGGTATACAATTTTCATCAAAATAATATTGGCAAATATGTTTCATATCAAATGGATTCTTTTTGACAATTCGAACTTTCCTTTTGCCAAAACTCGGATTAAACTGAATAAATTGATGTAATTTTTTATGAAGTAATCGATATGCTTGAATTTTCTTTGGCATATGAATCGAATATTGAGAAATTATAAATAAATCCAAATACGGTTTCATTATTTTTAATAATACCTCTTTTGGAAAACATTTATGAATATTAAATCTCATTTGATTATCACGAAACATATCACGAGTTAATTCATAAATATCCTGACAATTGTTCTCTACATACGTTTTCAAATATTCTTCGTTTATTATATCTTGATTTTCCCTCGAAAATTTTTCTAAATGAAAATTCGAACGAAAATATTTTTCGAATAAAAGAGGCATATTATAATTCGAAAAACGAATAGCAAAATAAATATTGTATAAATCCGATTTATTTAAAGCCATATTCGTATATGGATTTTTACAAACCGTTGGAGAAGGAAAAAAATGACAACAATGACACAACGAATCCGTCAAAGTTCGAATGAGTTCTCTCAATTGGAATACATATTTTGTCCTATTTTGAAAAAGAACAAATACATTTTTATCGCTGGTCGAAATCGGTGCCAACAATAAATCTTCTGTATTATATATTTTGGATCGTTTATATAACCAAGCACGTTTTAAAATACCCACCGCCCAAATCAATCTTTGAATTTTATTAAAAAATGAAAAAATAGAATCCTTCGCAGTATTTGTCATAAAGAAGTGATTTATATGGGTTTTCAAATCGGTGTATTTTTTAATGGACAAAAAATCAATCGGGGAAAAGGTAAATAAAAATTTATTTTCAGGAGAACAATATCGTTCAATCAATAATTCTTTTAATGAGTTCATTCAAAAATGGCTAGTTTATCTCTTATATGTCTATAATATTTTTTCTATATGATTTATAGCGGTTGAATATATAGGGGAGGGGGCATTTATACCGGTGCACTTCGTATTTGCTACAACGTGAAATCGTTACCGATATCCGACCCTTGACGAATCATAATGTCCCATTTTACACCGTTGAAGAATTCAATCCGCACACGGATTGATTCTACTACGAAGTGCAACTAAGTTACCGGTTACAGATTTGAATAGAGCACCCCTTTGGGGTGCGGATTCAAATCTTCACCGGTATAATTCTTCAAGTGTTTAAAAGTGCAAAGGTTAAAAGGGTTTAAATATAAACATATAAAACTTATACAATGGACGTTGAAGAGATAGAAAGGAAATCAAAAGAGGAGGAATCAATAAAACCAATTGTAAATTGGGATGATTTGGCGGATGAACAATTTGGCGAATTTATGCCGATTACAACAGATTTATTGAGAGGTATTTATGCTTATGGGTTTGAGAAACCAAGTGAGATTCAAACAAAAGCTATTCCCACTATTTTATCAAGGCGCGATATTATTGCGCAAGCGCAATCGGGTATGGGAAAAACGGGGGCTTTTTCTATAGGAACATTAGGTATTATTGATATAAATAAGCCAAAAGTTCAAGCATTATTGATGGCTCCTACACACGAGTTAGTCAAACAGACGCATAATGTGATTAAATCAATTGGTTCGAATTTGAAAGGCTTAAGAATAAAAACGTTGATTGGCGGGACATCGATTCAAGATGATGCCGACGATATTAAGAAATCTTGTCCTCATGTAATAGTAGGGACTGCTGGTCGTATTTATGATATGTTTCGAAGGAAACATATACAAAGTAAAGATATTCAAATAATGGTATTAGATGAGGCGGATGAGATGTTATCGAGTGGCTTCAAAACACAGATTTACAATATTTTCCAATTTATGCCCGAAAACATACAAGTGGCTCTTTTTAGTGCTACCTTACCCAACGATATTTTAGAACTCACAAAAAAGTTTATGAGAAATCCAGTAGAGATTCGTATGGAAGCCGAAAAACTAAATTTAGAATGTATCACACAATATTATGTTGCGTTGAGACATGATGGTGATAAATATGATACATTAAAAGATTTGTTTTCATCTATTAGTGTTTCTCAGTGTATTATTTATTGTAATAGTATTCATCGTGTTACGGATTTATATCGTGCTATGATTGAAGAAGGATTTTCGGTTTGTTATATTCACAGTTCGATGGATAAAGATGAGCGTGATAAAGCTTTCCAAAATTTTCGGTCGGGGACATTTCGTGTTTTAATTTCTTCGGATATTACGGCACGTGGTATTGATATCCAGCAAGTAAGTACAGTTATTAATTTCGATATTACCAAATGTCCTCATAAATATTTACATAGAATCGGGCGTAGTGGGCGTTGGGGTAGAAAAGGAATGGCTATTAATTTTGTCACAAAGCAAGATATAGAAATAATGCGGAAAATAGAACGACATTATAATATTGAAATCAAAGAATTACCATCATCTTTTAATGGAAATATTTGTTAAAAAAAAAGTGTGATTCTATATTCAGGTGTCTAAAAATAGTTAAAAATAGTTTTTATAAAATTGATATAAAAATTATTAAGATATGATTATTATATATAATGTCAATTTTTTGTGAGAAATGTGGTAAGGAGTTTAAAACTCGTTCTCATTATAAACAACATCAATCACGAAAGACGCCATGTGTTCATGAAACAATTTTGAAAAAAATTATTGAAAAATCGGTAGAAGAAAGACTCAATCAATTGATTGTTCCGGAAGTAAAAGCAAATGTATCTTTGGAACCCACTATCGAAACGTCTACATTTGATGTCTTAAAGAAGTATTACGACGAGACGTTGAATAAGGATAAAAGCACTTATGTAAGTAGTAACGATGAACCAACCCCAATCGATTGTGTGTGTGAAATGATAGGTAAATTGCCGACTGATTTATGGGAGAAACCAGATTTGACTATTTTAGATCCTTGTTGTGGAAATGGTAATTTTGCTATTCCTGTTCTATTTGAATTAGAAAAACATCATTCCAAAAAGGTCATTATGGAAAATATAATTGAATTCAACGATATAAATATCAACCGTTTAAAAAATGTTCGACGTGTATTTTGTAATGATAAATTTGCTCTACAAATAACACAACATGATTTTATTCTCCACGAAACCTCGAAAAGATATGATTTAATTATGGCAAATCCACCATACGCAAAACTATTAGAAAACGGAAAACGTGCTTCCAAAAACCATAATCTCATAAAGGATTTCATAGAAAAAAGTATACAACTTCTTAAGCCCGGAGGATATTTACTATTTATTACTCCTGATAATTGGATGTCGTATGCTGACCGAAATGTTCTCATCGAAACAATAACAAGTCTTCAAATAATCCATTTAGATATTCATACTGCGAAAAAATATTTCAAAAAAATCGGGTCCAGTTTTACGTGGTATATTATTCAAAATCGTCCAGCGTATAAAGATATTCAAGTGAGTGGTATATGGAAAAAACAAGAGTATTCCAGTATGGTTATTTCGCAACAGCGAAAATATATACCTTTGGTATACAATCATATCGTCCAATCTATTCTTAAAAAAACGGTTGATAATACCCAGATACCTAAATTTGCCGTGAAAACCAGCAGTGACCTCCATAAATATACCAAAGCAACGCTTTTGAGTGATATCCAGAGTGAAACACATCCATATAAACTTATTCACACTCCTAGTCAAACAGTTTATGCGTCACGTCCACATAAATACCAATCTGGATACAAAGTATTTATTTCTACAACGGATAAATATGGTGTCTTTATCGACCAATGTGGAATGACTCAATCCATCGTATTCATCCTTTGTGATAATGAAGAACACGCAAAAAAATATGAACAAATTTTGAAACACCCTTTGTATGTATTTATCAATAATATTTGTAGATGGGGTAATTTCAACAATATCCGTATTCTACAGAGTTTTCCTATTCCTACCATGGAAGATGTCTATATGTCGTTTGGAATTACACCCGAAGAAATTGCGTATATAGAGGCTAATTTATAGACAATTCGACCCAAAAATTGGCGGAATACTGTCGTTGCTCTCACAATAGAGTTTAAAGAGTTGAGTTTCAAGCGGTCGCATAACATAAGGCATCATCTCGATTTCTTCGCCGTTGAGGTCTTTCACTATGATTTTTTGTTGTTGCGTATTATTGAAATACGTAAATTTGGCTCTATAACCATCCCTAATGGCTATTTTAATGAAGCGTTGAAACCACTTGTTGGTAAGAGAACCAGTTTCGTAGTTACCGCCCCCAAAGCTTATAATTCTTTTGAACAATCCTTGGGTTTCAGCAAAAGACCCCAATTTAACAATATAATCGTTCCTTCCATCAGGAGAAATACTCAACACATATAGACCTTGAAACATCTCTGGATGGCAGTTATTAGATTTCACTACATCATTCTCAATTACTAAATCACAAGAACAAGTAAAGAGAGATTGTAAAGACTTGTTATTTTGCAAAAACACTTCTAATGTTAAGCAAATATCACTAACGACGATTCTTTGTAATGAAATGTTCAGCTCCAACAACTTTTTGAATTCTACTTCAATTGGAAGTTTGGCCTGTCTAGCAAGAGTGACCAAAGTTTTCTCATCGATAGAAGAAATCTTCTCTATAATTTCTTCTATAATATCTTTCTTTACCTTTTTTTACTAGAGACATATGTTATAGAGATATCTAGTTCTGTAGCAATCTGGTGTATTTTTGTCAATTGTATTTTTTTAACTGCTTTGATAAAAGCGGTTAAGAATGGTTCGTTTGATACGGTGGTCGAGGTCATTTTGTGTCTTCTATAGTTATCAAAAAAAAGTGAATCAATTTTATATTTATGATATAAAAATTATTATTTATATATTTATAATGTTATCCACGGAAGAATTAATATTGAATGGCCCTTTATACGCCACTTATAGAAAAAATGGAAATATGGTGTATTTGGGGAAATTAGTGTGTTTCGAAAAACACCCGAAATATCATCAATACTATTTTGAAAAATTAGGGGCTTTACGCATATCTATAGAAAATATATCCAATCCTATTTTTATAGACATTTCACCTTCTTTTTGTGATACAATCGATGAATGTATTGAAACTTCTTGTTTATGCTGGCCTTTACCCGAATCTCATATAGAACCAGTTTATTCTTCAAAATAAAAATCGGCAACTATCGGATAATGGTCCGAATAAAGAGAACCACAAATTTGTTCATAGGACTGATACATAAACACTTTTTCGAGTTTGTCATAAAGGAAATTTGATAGTAAAATATGGTCGATTTGTGAGAACTCCGTTGATGTCGATTTACAATTATGGTTCTCATCATACCAATCACTAAACCTAGTGGTAGACGTGATTTTATCCCCCACACTATTCAACATATATTCACCTTTATGACTACCTGCCGAACCTTTTAAAATTGCGAGAACACTAGATATCGGTTGATGCCCATTACTATCCGGAATTTCTCCGTCAAAATCGTTGAAATCGCCTAATACTATGATTTCGAATCCTCTATGGATATAATCTACAATCATAAACTGGAGAACTTGGGATTGAGCTTCACGTTCTATACATCTCAAAGTGTCCGTTGGATATGCTAATAGATGAGCTCCTATAAACGCAATCGATATATTTTGTGTAGGAGTTGAAAAAACGAATTCTGTTATCATATGTTTACTGACTCCCGTTGTCCCTGTTTCTGTCCCTGTATAATTACACGTTGAAATGGGTATTGGATAAGCAACGCGTTCTTCGGTTCGATAAAGTGTGGTCAGCGGAGTTATTCGTGTGACGAGTCCTACATTTTGGTGAGTGGCCGTATCTTTCCCTTCTATCAAATAGGATTGATAAGATGGGTCAAATGACGAAACTGTATCGAGAACCTCACAAGTATCTATTTCGGCTAGATGAAGGATATCTGGGTTTAGTTCTCGTATAATCTCTTGAATATGTTCTATATGTTCGGTTTGTTCGGCTTCATTCGTCCAAGGGCAGCCATAGTCCTGACAGGGTGTCATAAAGAGCCATTCAACGTTGAATTGGGCTAGACGGATTTGAGAAGTGACTGTGAGAGGGTTATTTATAGGAATAGGACAATCGGCTAATATAGAAAGAATCGGCCATAGAAAGAATGAAACTAGCATTATATATTATATATTCATCATTTCTGATTGAATCGTAAGATTACCTTTATTAATATCAACCCCGAATTTGTTTGCCTGAATAGATGTTTCTGTAATGAAATGTTCGATTACCCGTTTGCGCTCTTTGATTTGATTAAGTAATCTTAAAATATCTTCGGCCCTCTGTTCGTTCTCTTCTTCCATAACTACTTTTAATATGATATTCGCCAACGCGGTTTTCTCTCCCACATATTTGTCTTTATTATTAAAAAAATGTTTATAGAGGGTTATGAATCCATTCAATAATTTATCTCCACAAATACAAATAAAATTTGAATATTCACATGAAATCTCTTCTGGTTTGATACTGAGAGTTTGGTCTTTTTCATTTAAAATATTGGTTGCTGCTTCTAAAAAAGAGGGGTCGTCCGTACAACAAGCAATTTCACGGAGTCTTTTGTATTTTTCCAAATTTTTAAGATATTGCTCTTTGTCGTGATAGAGATTTTTATTCGCTTGACTTTTAATAAAATTCGGTATATCTACATCGTGTTTTAACAAATCCAAATATTTATTCTTGTTTTTCGTTATTAATTCGAGAGCCATCGTTCTCTCGCCTACTGGTAATTGAACTTCTGTAGTAATAACCACAGAGAACCCAATCCATTCTTGTTTCAATTGAATGAATTCTTCTAATCTTTCTTGGACTTGATAAATTTTTATTAATCCTGTAAAAATGGCGATACTAAAACTCATAATCGTAAAAATAACGTTGTAAATAATTCTTTGTTTGGAATCACTCATTTGACTTAGAGATAGAGAACCCGATGCCGTAGAAAAAACCAATCCCAACAAAACATTCTTTCTGACAATACTGCGAAAATATTTTATGGCTAAATCGAGAACCTCTATCTGAAGACATGATATTTGTATCCATTGAGATAACGTTTCTAGATTGGCACCTGACCAGTTCTCATTTGGGTTCACCGTATTTGTAGTTGCATCGATTTGTATAGCAATATGTTCTGGTTTCGGTTGTGGTTTCTGTATATTTTCCTTTTCTTTTTCATTTTTGTGAGGCATTATTATATTAAAGAATATATAATTTGTTGGTTTTCATACGTGCATGGGTGCCGATTATACCGGTGTATATCCGTGTAAAATTCATTCGCTTTTTATATAAATTATATTCATACTCCTCTTGATAATTAGAAAAATATCGTTGTTGGCCCTTCGAATTTCCCTGGGAAAAAAAGCATTTGATGTGAAAGACATCACGACGAAACAAGATACCTATTGGTATGACCCTGTAGAATTCGACCGCAAATTGATGTGTTATGTTTTGTTTGTGCGACCTTTCTTACCAGAAATCAAACGGAGGGCTCCGCGATAAGTGTTTGAACTTGGTCGTAATATTCTTTGGAAATTTCACATCCGCGAAATTTGCGATTTGTATTTTTACAAGCAAAAGCGGTAGTTCCCCCTCCTAAAAAGGTATCTAATACTACATCTCCCTCATTTGAATGTTTTTGTATAAGAGCTTCAAAAAGAGGAAGTGATTTTTGTGTTGGGTGAAACCTATTTTTTCCACCTTGAAGTGGAAAAGAATAAATTCCATTGTCATATGAACTATGGAATGTTGGTGACCCATCTTTTACACCTATCAAAGCTATTTCTCTACAATTGGTCAAATAATTCACCTTACTATTACGTGGTTGTGGATTTGTTTTTATCCATTCTATCATCCGTATTTGTTTGAATCCATATTTTTCGAGAAGGTCTTTCAAAGGTGTTATTTTCCACAAATCGAAAAATATTATGAGAGTTCCACCCTTTCGTAATTTTTTATAATATTCAGCGACGAATCCTTCTAATTGTTCGATTGTGAATTCGCTATCCCATTCTCCGTAATCCGTCTTCACACAATATTTCTTTCCATAAATCGTTCCATATTTCATATAATTGGATTTTGCATTGTCGGTTTCTATATTATTCTCTCTTTTATATTCCTGCCATTCTTCTTCTGTTTTCACAAATTCGATTTTGGCTTCTTCATTCGATTTCACGGTGTTGTAATGGGCGTCCATCCCGCTTTCTCTAGAAATAATATAGGGAGGGTCTGTAAGAATTAAATCCACAGAGCCATTTGGAATTTGTTCCAAGTAAGTCATACCTTCTATGTTCTGAATATCGGAAATGGTCGCTCTTGGAATTTGTACGGCTTTCATTCTATAATATGTATAGAATGAAAGTATTCTTTATTTTATTCAATTTTTTCATAAAGGAAAATATTTGAAAAGGGTTCTCAAGATTGTCATAAAGGAAAATATTTGAAAAGGGTTCTCAAGATTGTCATAAAGGAAAATATTTGAAAAGGGTTCTCAAGATTGTCATAA
>Ga0214921_10009368_pt1 | contig 12414 bp, 9 predicted proteins | sample LL1505_MetaG_FD_177992 | JGI IMG/M metagenome (GOLD analysis project Ga0214921, IMG submission 177992) | Freshwater microbial communities from Lake Lanier, Atlanta, Georgia, United States - LL-1505 | ecosystem: Environmental > Aquatic > Freshwater > Lake | place: USA: Georgia | collected 2015-05-28 | reverse complement strand
CCTGTCTCGGGTCGCAGGGCCGCGTGCCCAACGCGACGGCCAGCTGATTCGGCATGAACGAAGACGTGTCCAAAGACGAAGGCGAAGTTTCATGGTCTGCTCCAAACCGTTGGTTCATCGCAGAGAATTTGTGAAGTGCTCGCTGGCGAGGGCGAAGCTGAACGGCGGTGGTCTTTTCCCACGGTTGACTGATTTGTTTGCACGGTTTAAAGTTTTGGAGACGACGAAAGCAATACGTCTGCTTGATAGGCGGACAACGCGGGATAAGCGGACAGTGAGGCTTATGAAAACATCTTCCACCCGTGTTTTTGTGCGTAGCCGCGAGGACTTGATGCCGTGCACGTTCCTGCCGAAATAGCTGCCCTCCGCCGTAAACAAATGTCTCAATCGGCTTTACGTGCGGCGGCAGGGGCTGAACGGTGCCGCTGAGGCTTGAACGGAGCAAGAGCCCGCGAGTTACTGACCTGCCCCTTTAACTCGTCAGACTCATGCCGGGGGCATTCCATTCGCGGTACGGATGAAGTGTCGGAGCAGGAAAGAGTCGCTGAGAAGACATTCGACGGTGGCCGCAATTTCATGCAGTGATGCGGGGTTCGCTGCCATTACCACCAGACGTTCATCCTCCGACGTGAATACCACACCGTCCAACGACTCTGGGGCAACGCCCGAAACCGCCTTGCGAAGAACGCTCTCCCAATCATCGAGACTCCCAGCGAGCCCAACCTCAGCGAAGGCGGCTGTTTTTGGAGGTGCGAACAGCAACGCCACGCGGCCATCGCTGTATTTGCGCACCATCAACTGTGCTTCCAAAGCCATGCACACCTCCGTACGGTTACCTGCTTGCCTTCGCGAGCAAGTCTGCGACGACCCCAGGTACGCCCACAGTCGCCATTTCTGCAACGACCTCGAACCCCTGTCCCGTAATCGATTCGGGAATCTCCGGATTGATGAGGATCCGGCGAGCTTGCGGCGACGCCGCATGAATAAGCCAGTTCGCCGGGTGGACCATAAGCGACGTCCCCACGACAATCAGAACATCTGCTTCGCCAACGATCCGCTCTGCCTGATCCATCGCCGTCACTCGCTCTCCGAACCAGACGATGTGCGGGCGAAGTTGGCCACCGAGCGGACAGACATCGCCAACATAGAGGTCCTTGTTTCCAAGGTGGATGACCATGGTAGAGTCGCAGGTGCTGCGAGCCTTACGGATCTCACCGTGGAGATGCAGTATGTTGCTGGATCCCGCGCGTTCATGAAGGTCGTCGACGTTCTGCGTGACAATGTGAACGTTGTAGCACCTTTCCAAGTCGACCAGGGTCCTGTGGGCGACGATAGGGCTTGCTGCCCGCACAGCCCGCCGCCGCTCGTTGTAAAAGGCTAGCACAAGACCGGGGTCGCGCTGCCACGCCTGGGGGCACGCCACCTCCTCGGGCCGGTGACCTCGCCAGAGTCCGCTGGGACCGCGAAAAGTCTGCAGCCCGCTTTCAGCACTAATGCCCGCACCCGAGATTACTACTATCCGATCCATATTATTGCCAAAAGATAGCCCAGCCAAAGGCTCTTCCGCAACTGTGTTCCGGTTGGCAAGTGGTCGCCGAGCTAGGTCGCGGCATCGGGCTACAGAGGTTTCAGGCTCCGTGAGTCACATACCCTGGTTGGACACACTTGTTCCCGCTCTGTCTCAATTTCCCCGCCGGCCCGTGGTCCCGCAGCGCAGTGAGCCCACCCCACTGTTATGACACCAAATAACCACGCGAACTGATGCGCCCGTGATTCTACTCCGGTCCTCTAGTCTACTGAATGCACACTGCCTCGTTTCGTAATAGTGCCAGACAATATCCCGGAGCGGGCCACTCTGGGCGAACACCCCGAGTTACTGGCCTCCGGAACACTAACGCTGATTGCCTTTTTCCGAACCCACACATGCCTTCAATGGTGCTATCCGACAGCACCTACGCGACACCCGCCGCTCCGCGACGGCCTGCGGCCCCTGGCTCCGCCGGTTCTGAGACGCAGGAAGCGAACGAACGCGTGCAGCGTTGCCGCCTCGATCGAATTGCTTCCAACCGACGACTATCCGATAATTGTTGCCATCCATTAGGATTTATGGCCCCGGCCTCCGAGACCTTTGCGAGCCTGGGATCATCCCGTCATGGAACGCGCACGTGCCAGCATCCAAGGACATTGCGAGCGGCCGGACATGAGCACTCCGATCATTTCGCATGCGGAAAATGATCTTTTGTTTGACGAAGGGGGCCGCGCGTACATCGACCTCTTCTCAGCGTATGGCACCGTCTTTCTCGGGCACTGTCACCCTCGCATTACCGCCGCGGTCCGCGACCAGTTGGCCCGAGCATGGACGACGGGTGGAATGCCTACTCGCCTCTTCGAAGAGGCAAGAGCGGAGGTCGAAGGATTCTTCCACGAATCACGGACGCTTGCCGGCTTCTGTTCTACGGGCATGGAGGCCTCCGAGTACGCGATTCGGATCGCCCGTGTGTCCACGGGGCGGGCCGAGATCCTTGGTTTCGACCGGAACATGCACGGCAAATCACTTGCGACAGCCTGCTTGAGCTGGAATAACCGAGATGGAATCAAGCTGCCTCAAGTGCATCGCATGCCGTTTCTGCCCCACCAAGACGAGGCAGAGATTCTGCGGGCCACCGAAGAACTTTTGTCGCGAAGAACGGTATCGGCCGTTTTCGTTGAGCCGATCCAAGGGTCCGGTGGCGGCCACGAACCGTCGCGGGCTTTTTTGAACGCTCTGTTCCAGATGTGCCGTTCCACAGGCACGCTTGTCGTTTTTGACGAGGTATTGACCGGCTTTTACAGGACCGGGACGCCGTTTTTCTTTTCCACGCTCGATGTCATTCCGGACATCGTGCTGATCGGGAAGGCCATGGCCAATGGGTTCCCGATATCGGGCGTGATGGTGCCGAATTACGTAGAAATCACGGGTCCCATGCTCCGAGGAAGCACCTACGCGGGAAATCCTTTGGCCTGCCGTGCTGTCACGGCGACACTCCGCGAGATGGCGGCGATGGATCTTGCAAACATGGTCTCCGCGATCCATGCACACATCCATACGGCGTTCTCGTCGCTCGGCCAATGCGGAATTTCAGTGAGGGGTAAGGGAGCCATTTGGATTCTCGACGTACAAGACATGCGGCGGGCTGCCCGAGCCGTGGAGGAAATCCGACGGCGCGGCGTGTGCGTAGGATTCAACGGTACGCACGTTCGCATCATGCCGGCCGCCACGATTCGGATGGAGAACCTGACAGCCGCTTGCAATGTCGTGCGCGAGGTGCTGGAGCAAGAATCCGCCCATGCATGAAGGCACTCGCTACACTCGCTGTCTGTTCGTGGTTTCCGATGCGTTCGGTGAACTCTCGAGTGCCTTGGCGTTTGCGGAAGGCCTGTCGGCTGACTCACTCGTGCTCTTACCAGAGCGGCTCATGCGACTTGTCGGCCCCGACGTATCGATTCCCCGACAACTATTCGCCAGTTCTGCCGACGTCATGCACGTGTTCGAGCAATACAGGCCGCAGGCGGTGTTCCTTTTTTCCGGATACCTATTGGTTAGCGACAAGCTTTTCTCGACGCAAGCCCTCACCGCTTTCGTTCAACGCGTCGAAGAGATCGGCGCAAGACTGGTGACGAGCGATCCGCTTTTTGTTGGAATTACGCCGTTTGAACCGACTGCTTTGGCCGAGTGGCTTCCCAACCGGACCTCCCTCCAGCATGCACTGGGCCATTCCGCTCGCACGCTCGAGCAGTCTATTCATCTCTATAAAACAACATCTGCAGCGAGCGCCAGGGAAAAGGTCGTCTGCGCTTTCAATCCGATCACGGTTGCAGCAAGTGACACGAGAAACCGCCTTTTCAGCAACACGGCTTCTGCATTGGATCCAGACAAGAGACGCTGGCTCTTCATCATGAGTCAGGCAGACTTCGCATGCGAAGCAGGATCTTATGGCCGAAACAAGAACGAACGGCTGGGCGCCGAAGAGTTCTTCTCGCTCCTTCGGGCGCGCATCAGGGATGCGATCGATCAAGGACGCCAGCCGGTGTTTATCGGGCCTCAGCGTTGCGTGGAGAACCTCCAAGACCTGTCCGTGAGCGGAGCGAGACTCATGCCATTTTGCGAGTTCTCATTGTTTCACACGATTCTCTTGGAGGCGGAGCACGTGTTCTATTGGAACATTTTCTCAGACTCCATCGTGCAACGGATCGCTCATGGTCGGCCGTTGCATTTTTTTGGATTTGGTCACATGGTCGACGGACTGCGCGGCATGCACGAGCGAGGACTCGCGTACTGGTACAACAATGCACCGCTGCCGTTCATCGATCCGCGCGAACGGCTTGCCACACAAGCGCTCGAAGCGTCCGCTCGCCGACAGTTGATCGATTTTGCCGTAGCGCGCGAGAACGTGCTGAATGCGCTCCGGCCCCAGGACGCCGTGGACTCCCTTTTGTGAAGTCACGACGAGCTTCCAAACGCCATGTACGTCGGGCCATGGCATGTCAGCCCGCCGCAGGCGGCCGCGGCTGGAACCCGATCGAGGCCAGAAACGCCGACTGGGCTTCGTCTCCCGCGGCCAGTAAATGGTTGGCGGCATCTTGCTGCCGTTCATCGATACACGTCCGAAACGGTCGCCGCCCGAAGGGAAGAGTGGCAAGGTCCGCTATGGCATCGGCGACGACCTGCGGCTCGCTTGCGGTCGGCCGCATCACCGCTCCCGAAATCGCGTTGAACAAACGGTCCGAAAGACGGGCCATCGCGCCATACTCCTCGACCCGCTGGCGCTCGGCCGGCTGGATCGCATTGCGAAAGAGAGACGTGCCAAACGCGCCGGGCTCGACGAGGATAGAATCGACCCCGAGCGGCGCCAGCTCATAGCGATAGGACTCTGCCAGACCCTCTACCGCCTTCTTGGAAGCCGTGTAGATGCCTGCGAACGGGACTGTGAGCTGGGCCATCAAACTCGAGATCGTGACGATGAGACCCGATCGCTGAACCCGCATTGCGGGCAACACCGCGCGTATCATTCGCTGCATGCCGAAAACATTCGTGTCGAAGATTCGCTGCACCTGCGCGTCCGTGAACGCCTCGTCCAGACCGAAAGAGAAGAGTCCGGCATTGTTGACCAGAACATCGATACGCCCCTCGTGGTCGAGAATCGCAGCGATCGCCGCCCGCACGCTCTCATCGATGGTTACATCAAGAGGGATGACGCGACATCCCAGCGAGGCGAGCTGAGCCGCACTCGCACTATTACGCCCCTCGATGGCACGCATCGAGGCAACAACGCGAAAGCCTCGCCGGGCGAGCGTGGCGGCGGTCAGCAAACCGAATCCGCTGCTGCACCCAGTGACCAAAGCCACGTGCGGGCCTGCCGAGGGACCGGCACCCAGTCCGCCTTGTTCGGTCTCCAAGCCCAAGGCGGCTCGCAGGCGAGGCGTGCAAGCATTTCGAATGAACGCCCGGCCCGACTCCGCAGGATAACCCATTCTGGCAGCCATCGGCATCAGAATTTGTCCGAGAAACGGCTCCACGAGGCTCGCAGTGACCGCGTCGGCTTGCTGGTGACTCCGCTCGTATTCCGCCTGCCACAACTCCAATTCGGAGAAAGACGATGGGATATCTGGAATCTCCATCCTCTTTCCCACTTCTCCCCACAGCCCCAAATGAGCCGCACGAACATGGTCGTTCACCGCTCCCGGAGCGGATGCCCCGATCCACGAAAGCGGCTCCGTCATAAGCAGCGACAACACGTACTGCATCGATTCCGAGCTGATTCTCGGATCTGCGTGCGCAACCCTCATGCTGGTAAACAGGTCCTCCTGCCCGATCGCGCCGGAGTCGACGAACCGCATCAGGATGTCGGCGGTGGCCCGGAAGCGCTCTCGGGGCGCGGACGAAAGTTTGCCCGTGGTCGCAAGTACTCTCGCGATGGAAGGAACCGCAAAAATCTTGAGAAATGCGAACGCAAGACCAAATCGGTAGACGAAACGAAATCGCTCAATGGTCTTTCGCAGGCGATGATCACCCGTCGGCATGTTCATATTTCACCAATCTTTGATTGTGCATCGCACCGGTATTTCGTACAAATGACCATCATCGTTTCGCACCCCGAACGAGAGGCATGTGCTCCATGTCCAAGATAATCATTTTCGGTGCTCGCAACTTCGCCGAGATGGCTCATTACTACTTCACGGGCGACAGCCCCCATCGAGTTGTCGCGTTCACGGTCGATGGCGAATTCATCGAGTCATCGACGTTTGCTGGTCTCCCCGTCGTCCCCTTCGAGGAAGTGCCGGCCCGTTTCTCGCCATCGACGCACGGGATGTTCGTGGCCGTCGGACACCACCAACTGAACCAACAGCGGCAGGCCAAGGTCGCAGCGGCCGAGAAAGCGGGGTATCGGCTTGCGAACTACGTCAGCACGAAAGCCGATGTGCCCGCGAATTTCGTCGCGCAGCCAAACACGATGATCATGGAGCATGCATGTGTGCAGCCATTCACTCACATCGGCCGCAACACGATCATTTGGGGATCGACCCGCATCGGCTTTCGCACCAAGATCGGCGACCATTGCTGGCTGGTTTGTCCGATCTTTGGTGAGTCCTGCGTTGTGGGGGACAACTCGTTCATCGGGCTGAACGCCACGATCTCACCAGGAGTGAGGATCGGGCGGAGCAATGTGATTGGTGCCGGCGCACTGATCACAGCCGACGCTCCTGATTTCGCAGTGTTCCGGGGCCAATCCAGTTCGCGCTCACGAGTTCCCAGCACGAGACTCCGAAGCATGTAAACCATGGTCTGAGACTTCTATAACTCAAGCGGCAGGCCCTGCCCCCCCACTTTAAACCCCAAATCGTTTCATCTGTCCCCAGGCGGATTATTACCGCTTACACAGCAGGCCACGCCGGAAGATCACACGGACGGGGTACATAATGAAGCACCGAAGCGTTGCGCAGTCGACCTGCGGGATTGCAAAGCGGTTCGTAAGCATCCGTTATGTAGCTTTTTTGGCTAGATAGAGGCGTTTCTGGGAATCGATCTTCTTTAATTAACATCGCATTCATGTGCCGTAAACAACACGTTATCCCGCGCCACCGATTGCACTTGCAACTTCTGTGAGTGCTACGGGGACGGGGTTGCCGAAGCGCGTTGCCCTCAATAGCCCTGCAAGACCCCTATTGAACTGCCTTTGCGTCACGGCAGCATGACCTCGGCGCCTACAGCGCAGGAGAATCGTCTCGTGCAACCGGCAATCAACTTGCAGCTAGACCGCTCGAAACTGTGCGTGCCGCTATATCTTAAACACGGTTCTCATAGACCTTCTTCCACAGTAGACCGCAGTGCGTTAACGTCGGCCGCCGTCCTCTCCTCGGATATGTAGTGCTGGAAGTATGCCGCACAGTAAATGTCACCGCGTTGCCTTGCGGCTAGGCACAGGACATCCGGCGGGAAGTCATACAATTCGCTAAGTTTCGTCGCGAAACCGGGCGTTCCAAAGTAAGTTGACATTCTATCGACATCATCCCACGAAAGACCACGCACGTGGATTGACGCGGAACCATCAGAGGATCGCTTTACATACATAGCGCTGTGCGTCTCGTCATATCGCGACTGTCCCAACACATCTACGATATGGCCCCTTATCTCAGGAGAAAAACACTGCTCCACGCAACGCCATAGACCCCATCTCCCGCGGGATCCACGATTAATATAAAGACTACTTCCGACAACACTGCCGCCCGCAAGCTCCCAGCCAGCAATAAATGAACGTACAGAATGTTCTCGCAGGCCATCTGCGAGGTTTGTGGCATAAAGAGAAAGCCATGAGTTGTCGCCCACAATAGCAGAGCCAATCGTTCGCATAATAGTCTCGTATGATTCAGAGTCAGTCATCCTATCACAACGCAACACTTCCACGAACACGTCCGACACTGCTCCTTTACGACGAAGTGTCAGAAAACCGCGTCCTGTTAGGAAGAGACTGGATGCAACAGCGGCAAGGCATGGTGCCGCTTCATCTTCTCGCAGTGCAGTGAGCATTTTGTTCACGCGAGCCTCAGGGTGTTGGCCTCTAACTTTCCAGCCCACATTGACCAAAGGTACTAGCGGTATCTCAGTGCTCCGATACGCGACCTCAATTCCATAGCCGTGGCCGCTTGTGGCTGCAGCCATGCGGTCAAGGCCGAACGAGTGCGCGAGCTGAAGGTCGCGTGCAAACACTTCATGGTGCTTGCCGCTGTACACCACTCGCGATCCAGCAGCACCGTCACTCACCACAAGCCTCACGCGTCTTCATGATACGCAGACAAAAGCTTCGCCTGATCGGAATGTTAGGAGACGAGCAGCTGCGCATTAACCTGCGTAAACAACGCGATTCGTCATAAATAAAGTATAGGTAACATCGCCCGATCGGTTCCCAAGAGGAATTGTCTCCGACTTGGCAGCAGAAAGCTTTATCTTCTCCCAGTTTATCCAGCCCGATTGATTTAGTTCGGGTATAACCTCGTCGCTCCCAGTCGCGTATTCACCCTCATCGCTTTCGATTCCCCAAAAACGCACTGAGAATGCTTGATTGCCGACGGCCTGCTTACTGATCCACTCATACGTGGCGATCCCAAGCTGACCACTCATATTGTCGTTGACGCCTTTTTGCATGAAACCCTGGAGCAACGTATTGCCGTTCAGGGTAAGGTTCATGGCCCATTCCGCCGAGTCCCCTTGGTCACCGTTTTCGCCAACCTGTAAGCTGATGTCTGTCACATAGCGTTCTACACCGACAAACGACTGAATCTTTGAGACAATCGCCGGTGTGATCTGAACACTCGCGTTTTCAAATGGGCGCCAACCTATAGGCGGATATTGGCTGTCTCCCCAACTATCAGAGTAGGAATGGACCCCCTTTATTTCAGGTACCCAATTCCACACTCCGTCAACCAGCCGCTGTCGCATATAAAAATCGGGCCCGCCGGAATCACCCGGCATAAATGCAACTTCTCCGGATGTTGCGTCATAGCGATTGATGAGTTGCGTTCCGTATCCCAGTGGAGTGCCGCCGGCGACACCCGGGGTTGGGAGGGCGTTGGCGTTATCGTATGTTGCATAACCGAAGTTTAGTTTGCCAATGGACCATTGTGCTTCCCCCGGCGTGATGCTGAGTCCATATCCGGCAGTTATTAACTGTATTCCGTTCCACGGCATGCCGCTGGGTAGATCGGCACCGGGCACACCGTCTACCTGTCGTGACAGTTTGATAAGAGCAAGATCGAGATTCTTACCGAAGTCGCTACGACCCCATATCTGTGAGGCGGGGATACCATTCCATTCTACTAGTTCCGGTGAGTAATTCCGGCCGGGGGCTTGTTCTACGACATGTGCGGCCGTCAGCACGTATAAGCCTCCTCCGTAGCTAAGGAGCGTGCCGGTGCCGACCGCGCGGGGATTGGTTATATAGCCGATTGGCTTGAGGATATTTCTCGGTGCTGACTCTCCAAAAACGCTTGTGAGCCAATCTGGCTGGAGTGTTCCGCCAATTATCCCCCGGCCATCGTCAAGGCCACCCTTTACGGTGCGCGGGTCACGCTGTTTAGCAGCATCTAAGAAAGTGCTGTGCTGGCCGCTGGTGAATATGACTTCTGTGTCGCCTGTCGTGTACGTTACCGTGGTTTGGCTATCTGAGTAAGTAAAATCTGCAACGTTAGTTAGGACAGGAAGTGCGGATTGTTCCGCAACGTCCCAGCGGAAGAGCGTTTGGCGATTGCTGGCAGGAGTAGCAACCGCGGTTGAGTCATTGAGAAAAAGCACGACGCCACGGCCGTCATTCACATACTTCTGCACCGGCGCGTCGGCTACGGTCCGTAGGGTGCCGTCAGGGAACCATGCGTTTAGCGTGCGGCTCGCATTGTTTTTGAGTAATAAAGCGCCGCTTGGCAGGAAGGACCATTCACAATTGTCGCCGGCATCGATCCGAGAAAGCTTGTTGTCATGGGTGCAGCGGTAGAGTTCTGTGATAGCACCGTCGGCCGAGCTCTTCAGCCTACCGAACACAACAGAGTTATCGTTGGCTAGCCAGGATTGCCCAAACACGAATGGCGAGTTGCTCGCGGCATTGGAAAACGCCGTAAGTGTGTTGTCGGGCCTCCAGTGGCAGATGCTATAGGGGGATGACGCTGCCGAGGAAGCGTCGTATTTAACGACCCATACCGACCCGTCGTCAGCAATGCGATACTGTGCTGCGCCAGTAACAGGGTCTGCGCTAACGTTCCGAATAGTCGTGAACGTGTTGGTTTTGGTGATGGCGATGGTTTTGGTACCATCGGGTGCTTTCTCCGGAGAAACGAATACCGCAGTTTCCGAGTCGATTGTGATGGTGATCGCTTGCTCGGTTGTGTTGCCAAATCGGTCGGCAGCGGAAATCGTTACCTGGTAAATATTGTTCGAATCACTATCACGGGGCGTTGAGTAGGAAGGGACGGCGAGGAATGCTAGTTCTCCGTTCGAGTTCAGTGTAAACAGAGATTTATCGGAGCCACCCGTGATAGAAAACGAGAGTGGGTAGTCACCGTCCGGATCATCGGCTTTAACAGTAAGAATGCTGGTTAAGCCTTCACGGGTTGTGACTGTGGCTTGCGAGATGATCCGAGGGGGCTGGTTAGTGTTTGTCCAGGCTATGGTCGCATCGGCATCCATAGTGTTACCAAGGATGTCGGTGCAGCCATCACGTCTTAGAGTGAGGCGATAGGTGCCGGCTTGGGTCGTAAACGGAGTAAGTGAGTCTAACGAGAAGTCGGTGCCGCTGCCCGTGAGCGTTGCAGGGTTCTTTGTGGGACCTAATGCGATGGACAATCCGTTGCGTGCAAGCGTAAAGGAGCTTAGCGCGAGGCCGTTGACTGGTTCGGCGAATGTAATGCGAATAGAATCAAGAGGGAGCGTAGTGGTGGAAGGTATCGATGCGAACGTCGCCGTCGGGCCTGCGGTGTCGATCTGAACGCCAGTAGTCGGGGCTTTCGCCGTGAAAGTGAGGCTGGCGGCGTTGCCGATGGCGTCGCGGATCGCCGAGCCGCCAGGGAACCTGAGGCTCTCGCCGATCGCGATACCCGCCCCCGCCGCTGTGTTGTCGCCGGCGGCGACAACGTACTGGAACACGAGCGCCGTTGTGCCAGTGCCACTGACGTACCGAGCCTGCCGCGTCGTTCCGCCGATCACGACGTCGAACGTCGGCGCCGCAGCCGGCGTGCCAGAACCGAGCGTCACGTTGACCGTCTGGTCGAACGTGACCGTAAACGAGAGCGTGTCGCCGGCCTTGTAGGTCTTCGACACCGGCACGTTCGTCACCGCCGGCGCGGGGCCGACGGTATCGACCGTGATGGTGTAGGGCGAGGAGGAGGTGCCTGTGTTGCCAGCCGTATCGGTGGCACGCGCCGTGAATGCGAGTGCGCCATCCACGAGAGCCTTGGTGGTGAAGGACCAGACCCCTGATGCATTCGCCTTGGTAGTGCCTAGGCTCGTGGCACCGTCGAAGATCGTGACGGTACTGTTGGCCTCCGCCGTCCCCGCGAGCGTGGGCGTGGTGTCGTCGGTACGTGTGTCGTTCGCTACGACACCCTGGATCGTGCCGAAGTCATCGCCAACGGCTGAGATCACCGGAGCAACAGGCGGCGTGGTGTCGGTGGTCCACGAGACGGATGTGCCCACGGTCATCGCGTTGCCGACGGCGTCGGCAATGCCGGCAGGAACCAGCGAGAGAACGTAACTACCCGTCGGGCCAGTGAAGGCGGAGAGATTGTCGAGCGTGTAGCTCGAGCCGCTGCCCGTGAGCGTAGCTGGATTCGAAGACGGGTTCAGCGGGACTACGACGCCGTCACGGGTAAGCGAGAAGGAGTTGACAGTCACTCCTGTCGCCGCCTCGTTGAACGTGACAGCCACCGAAGTAATCGCGGTATTCCGGAACGCCGGCAGTGCCGCGAACGTCGCCGTTGGCGCCGTCGGCTGAATAAGCCGAACCGCGGTGGCCGAGTAGGCTCCCCAGTGGACGCCGTTCGAGGCCATGACGCGGAAGTAGTAGGGCACGTTGGCCGTCAGACCTGTCACGGTCTGCGTCGTGGCGACAGGACGATACTCCTGCACGACCTCGCTGAAGCCCGCGTCGGTCGCCACCTGGATATAGTATCCTACGACTGGTCCGCCACCGCTGTTGGACGGCGCTGACCAGGAGAGACTGACCGATGTGTCGGTGGCCGGCTTTGCAGGCACGGTCAGACTGGTCGGCGCCGTCGGCTGAATAAGCCGAACCGCGGTGGCCGAGTAGGCTCCCCAGTGGACGCCGTTCGAGGCCATGACGCGGAAGTAGTAGGGCACGTTGGCCGTCAGACCTGTCACGGTCTGCGTCGTGG
>Ga0214921_10009366_pt1 | contig 12416 bp, 8 predicted proteins | sample LL1505_MetaG_FD_177992 | JGI IMG/M metagenome (GOLD analysis project Ga0214921, IMG submission 177992) | Freshwater microbial communities from Lake Lanier, Atlanta, Georgia, United States - LL-1505 | ecosystem: Environmental > Aquatic > Freshwater > Lake | place: USA: Georgia | collected 2015-05-28 | reverse complement strand
AGAGGCATTCCGACAGCGTGGGAGCGACGAATGGGATGTCACGGCTGGCGAGGAAAAATCCCACCGTGCGGATGAAGGCCGCCAGCAGTGCAGCCGCGATCAGAATGCCCACGAGCCCGCCGGCGACGGACGCCAAGGCCGCCTCGACCGCCACCACCAGTACAACGTCGAGGCGTCTCAGGCCGATCGAGAGCATGAGGCCGAGTTCGCGCCGTCGTTCGGAGAGCATGCCGGTGTAGGCCACTCCCACGAGCACGGCCGGCGCCAGCAGGCAGACGAGGAGGAGTGCGAGGGAGCTTCGTGCCAGGGCGGCCACCGCCTGCCTCACATCGATCTGGCTGCCGTTGCCCGTCGAGACGCCGACATCGGGAATCGTCGCCAACGCAAACCGTAGGTCATCCGGGCCGCGGCCGGCGGCCAGCCGCACGAGCATGCCGCTCGGCGTGGCATTGGCCGCACGAGGCAGTGCGGCGCCGGCGGCATCGACGATCCCCGCGTCAGCCAGCCTGTCGGCCGTGTCGCCCGTGACGAACATCGATCGTTCGAATGGCCCGGCGCCCGTGAGCCCCAGTCGGCCGTGCACCACGAGATCGACCCCCTGCATCGAGAGCCTGTCGCCGACCCGCTCCGGTCTCCGTCCGCCGACGACCACGTCGCCACAGGCTAGAGGCCGATCGAGCGACTCGACGATCCACGGCAGCACGGTGAAGTCGGTGGCAGCGTCGAACACAACAACGTCGATCGGGAGGTGGCCGCCCGCATCGGGAAGCTGAAGCGTCCGCTGGCCGGCTGCCCGCTCCACGACCGGCAGGGCGGCGATCTTGGCGACAGTCTGCGGCGACAGCGTCACCGACGATGGCTCTGCGGTGAGGATCGCCGGCGTGAGGTTGGCGACGACATTCACAGGCAAGACCAGCGCGTCGGCCCCCAGCCGCATGAGACTCTGCTCGAGCGACCGGCCGATGGCTCTCTGGAAGGCGAGCGCGCCAAATGTCGCCGCCCCGGCGACCGCGATTCCGGCGGCCAGCAGTCCGAGCCGCCACGGCCGACGAATGGCATCGGCGATCGCCATCCGCGCAAGCGTCAGCCGGTAACGGCGCGTGCGTCTCGCCATCACACGGTGCAGCTGCGGCTGAACTTCAACTGTTCGACCGTGGAGGGCACGATCACGCAGTCATGATGTCCGCCGAAGTTCGGCATGTAGCCGACCTGTTCGAGCGTGTCCTGCCGGAAGACGAAGGCACCAGACTCCATTCGCTGGAAGCCCGAAAAGATCACGATGGCGTATTTGCCGTCGTAGGTCGTGCACGAGGTCTGGCAGTCGACGCCGATGTTGCGGAACTTCTTGATGATCTTCCAGGTCTTCGTGTCGACCACCACGAGGTCCGACTTCATCGGCTTCGGCCTGAGGATGGTGATGAAGCATTTCGTGCCGTCGATGGAATAGTTGAGGTGGAACGGAGACGGATATTCCCCCTTCCACTCGTTATCCTTGACGAACGTCACCCGCTTCCACTGCCGTGGATCGGGGGCCGACGTGTCGAACACCGCCACGTTGTTGGCCCGCAGGTTGTTCATGATGCAGAGCTGGTTGCCGGTGGGGTTGAAGCCCGACTCGTGGATCGGGTTGCCAACTGCCGGCAGATCGACCACCCAGGTGTCGGGACTGCTCGACACCTTCTCCACCTTCCAGTTGTCCTGGATTCCCTCGTTGGCCTGCAGGAAGCAGACCGGCTCGAAGGTCGTGCGGTCGACGATGAATCCACCGCCGCACATCCGCAGGCCCATCAGCGAATAGCGGCCGCGCGGGTCGTGGAGGCAGAAGTCGAGACCGGTGAGACTCCGCGGGTCGTTCCCTGGCACCTGGCCCCGCTCGACGCGGAGTTCGGCCATCGGCGCCATCTCGAAGTTGATCTTGTTGCCGGTCGTGCCCTGCAGGTCGTAGCGGCCGAGGTCAAGGCTCGGAGTGAGCCGGGTGAGGATGATACGGCCGCCCTTTGTCCAGGTCTCGGCAAGGCTGGCAGCATTCGGTACCCAGTCGGCCCGAAAGGCATTGAGCACCTTCGTCTTCTCTTCTCCGCGAGCGCGGGTGAAGAACGCCACGATGTCCTTCTGTCCGTCGCCGCACGCAAAACCGGTGCCATCGGGAAACGGTACCGTGTGCACGCCGAGTCCGATGCCGGTCGTCTCGGCGACGTCCTCGAGCAGTTCCATCTGGCCCGACTTGCCGTCATAGCCCACCCGATAAATATGGCTGCCCTGTCCGGCCGTGCCGAGCATGCCGTTTTCGCGAATCCGCGTGTTGATTCCGTACATGAGGATGTTGTCGCCTCCCTGCGTCGAGTTGATGAACTCGAATCCTTTGTATGGGTCTCCAGAGTCGGCGGGGAACGCGGCAAGGTGATGCGAAATCGGGCAGCTGTCGCCATGGTTCCAATAGGAGATCCAGGCGAGCGTCTTTCGCGAGGCGAGATCGACGGCATGTGTGCCACCACCAAGCTTTTGGGGCGTGAGCAGGATGAAACGGCCCAGTTGCTCAAGGGCGCCCTCGGCGCGGGCCTCCTCCGACGGGATTCCGTCGGCCGGTGCACTTTGAGCGGCCGCTTCCGCAGCTCGCTCGGCGGTGAGTGTGCGGTAGAGCCCCAGGGTGCTGGCCCCGGCCAGGCCTGCGGTGCCATAGCGAAAGAGCCGGCGGCGGGCCAGTTTGAAGGCAAATGCATCTTTCATTGCGACGTCTCCGAAGAAGCGATCGGCCTGAGAGCGTTCACTGCCCCGGTTGCTGGCCCGCTCGTGACAGAGTCTAGCGGACAGCCCGCCATGGCGGCACCCGGAAGCTCGGCGAGCAGTGTCTCGGGCAACGGCGGCTCGACCCCCAGGCGACCGGCCAGATCGCGAAGTCCCTGCCTCGAGATGCCGGGCCAGACTGCCTCGACGGAACCGTCGGCCGCGACGAGCGCGAAGCAGCCCGCCTTCTGCACGCCCCATTCCCGCGCAAGTTCGCTCTCAGCCTGGGCGATGAACGGGATCGCCAGCCCTGTTGCCGCCGCAAAGGCGTCCGCATCTGCTGCGGTTCCCTCGATGACTGCCGTGCAGGCTGCAAACCGCTGGAGGTGCGGCGCCAGGGCGGTGGCCGTAATGGCAAAGCCCTTGCTGCACTCGCAGTCCGCCTTCAGAAAGACAACGACGCCGGGGTGGCCGTCCGCGAGGATTGCCGGCGCGAGTGCCGAGGGTAGCCTCCTTGCCACATCGGTGTTGAGAGCAGCCACGTCGCCAGCTGGCGCGGCATGGAGGCTCGGCCGCTTGGCAGCGGCAGGCTCCGGGACGGCCGATCGCGCCGCCCCGAAGCCAGCTGTTTTCAATACCAGTCCGGCGACCGAGACGATGGTGAGGCCCGCCGTCGCGATCAGGGCGATTGCACGCATGCGCTGACGATCAGCGATCACCGAAGACGCCAATCTGGTCAGCGGCTCCTGGCAGCTTTTATTTGGCCAAACGCTTCTCGGCTGTTGTGAAGGAATCTGGCTTCTCATGAATCGTGGCGATGGTGGGGCTACTGTCTTGGCGGCAGCCCACCGTCGGGGCGTTGTTCATCTGCGGTTTCGCTGCGTTTGCCCGCTGCGGCCTCGCGGGCCTGGGCCATCAGCGCGTTGATGCCGGGATATCTGGGGTCGAGCTGTGTGGCGATCCGCAATTCGGAGAGTGCCGCCTGAGGTTCGTCGGCCATCAGGAGCAGGTGCGCCAATCGGGCGCGTCGGTCAGCACGGCGGGGCTGCAAGGCCACGAGCTGGCGGCAGGCGGCCAGGGACTCCGCGAGGTTGCCGAGGATGGCGTGTGTCACCACGAGGTTTTGCAGCGCATCGGGGTCGGTGGGATCGGATTCCACAAGGGCCGCGAACTGCTCCAGAGCCTCGGCTGGTCGACCGCCCTTTACAAGCGCTACGCCGATGTTCAAGCGGGCGAGCCGGTTCGTGGGATCGAGTTTCAACGCCATCGCAAACTCTTCGTCGGCTTCTGCTTCACGGCCGCCGTCGCGGAGCGCCACGCCGAGAGCGTTGTGGACGGCACTCCGCTTCGTCGCGTTGACTCGTCTGCCCTCCATCGCCTGCAGCGACAGGCGGAATTCCGCCATAGCTTTGGGCAGGTCTCCCCGGCGGCGGAGCGTTTCGCCGTATTGAAAGTGGGCCATGAAATTTCCTGACTCGGCGGCGACGGTGTGTTGAAACAGCGTTTCGGAATTCCTCCAGATGCGGATCTGCGACTCGTCGATGACGATGTAGGTGCAGAGCAATGCGAGCAGGGCTGCGGCTGCGGTATAGGCCCACTGCGAGGCCAGCTTGCCGGCCTCGTCGGTCAGGGTAGCCACCGACCAGACCACTGCCAGCATGAGGCCGATGTGCGGGATGTAGGTGAAGCGATCGGCATAGGGAGCCACGCCGACACGGCCGAGAATCCCCAGAGTCGGCAGGAGTGCCACCAGAAACCAGCCCAGCCCGACGACGACCGCGGGCCGGGCGGCTGGTCGAAACAGGGCAATCGCGATCGGCACGACGACGGTGAGGCTGGCGACCGCAACAGCACCAGACGACAGCATCGGCTCGAAGTGGTGGTGCATCGGATGCAGACCCGTCGGCCAGAGCGTGTGGAGGAGATACCAGGCGATCGAGTTGAGCGAGTGACCGACCCGTTCGGCGGCCGGCCGTGCGGCGACCGAGGTGTCGAGCGCATACGCATGAGTCAGCAGCGTGATGGCCGCGAAGACGGCCGACAGTCCGAAGAGTGGCAGCTTTTCGATCAGGAGCGGCCACCACGACGACAGGAACTCGGCCCAGGTGCGGTCTGTCGCTCTGGCATTGCGTGGTGTGAAGGGGCTGGCTGCGCGAGCGAGCGGCCAGAGATCCAACAGGAGCAGGAGAGCCGGCAGCGTGACGAGCGAGGACTTCGCCAGGCAGCCTGCCAGCATGGCGAGGAAGACGCCTCCAAACCGGGCTCCTGATGGCTGGCGGCAATACCGTGCGTAGGCCACGAGAGCCAGTGTCAGAAAGACCATGGACAATACGTCTTTCCGCTCTGCGATCCAGACCACGCTCTCTGTCCGCAGGGGGTGGAGGGCAAAGAGCAGGACGACGGCAGCGCAGCGTCGCGGCGCCCCGGTCATGCTCAGGAGGGCCAGGTAGAGAAGCCCGGTCGAGGCCGCGTGGAGGAGGACATTGGTCAGATGAAATCCCCACGGTTTCATCCCGTAGAGACTGGCATCGAGCTGATAGGAGAGGATCGTCAGCGGCGCCCAGAAGCCGAAGACGACGCGGGTGCAGGCGTCGCGTATGCCAGTGGCCGAGAGCCCACCCATCACGAGCGGGTTTTCAACGACGTAGGCGGCGTCATCCCAGTCAACGAAGCCGCACCACACGGCTGGCAGGAACACGCCGCATGCCACCAGGCCGAGCAGGCAGGCCGTGAGCCGGGCGCTGCGAGCATCTGTTCCCAGCCAGTTCTGGCGCGTGGTGATCATTGTTTCATCAATCCAGAACGGGCCTACAGGCCGGCCCGGAGGGATCGCGCCAGCCCAACGAGTGTGTCCACACCGAGGCATGGTGCGCGTGTCACGATGTCACCGGTCGCTCTACACTACTGGAATTCCGCTTCCCCACAAAAGGCTATCCCATGAACGCTTCGCCGCACGATTCCGATGCTGTTCCGACGAGCGGCCGACCGAATATCGCGAGTGGCTCCGGCCGGCGCGACTTTCTGGCCGGCATGGCGGGCATCGCCGGCGCGGCGGGCCTCCTCGCCGCCGCCCGCGATTCCGTGGCTGGCGATCTCTCTTTCATGAACAACGTTCCCGACCCGCTGCTCGCCGAGGAGGAGCTGCCGACATTTCGGTTCGCCCTCGAGAAGTCGGAGGGCCGTACGCAGCGTGGAGGAGTCGCGAAGGAGGCCACCGTCAAACAGTTGCCGATCTCAAAGGGGATCGCAGGAGTTTCCATGCGGCTCGAGCCGGGCTCGATGCGGGAACTTCACTGGCATGCCACCGCGGCCGAGTGGGCGTTTGTCGTGGGTGGCCGGGTTCGCACCACGGTCGTCGATCCGCAGGGCCGTTCTGAAACCAACGACTTTCGGCCGGGTGACATCTGGTACTTCCCTCGCGGTCACGGCCACATGCTGCAGTGCCTGGGGAACGAGCCCTGTTTTTTCATCCTCGTATTCGACAACGGCTACTTCTCCGAGTTCGGCACGTTCAGCGTGTCCGACTGGATCGGCCACGTGCCGCAAGAGCTGCTCGCCAAGAACTTCCGCGTGCCGGCAGCGACGTTCGAGGCGTTTCCCCGGCAGGAGGTCTATTTCGCCAAGGGTGCGGTGCCGCCGGAGCCGGCCGCCCAGCCGCTCCAAGGACTCAATCCGCCACCCCTCACCCACCGGCACTCGCTTCTCTCGCAGTCGCCGCTGCACACGTTCGCCGGGGGACGCGAGTGGCGGGTCGAGGCGAAGGACTTTCCGATCTCACAGACGATCACCGGGGTGGTGCTCGAACTGGAGGCAGCCGCCCTCCGTGAGCTCCATTGGCATCCCAACGCCGACGAGTGGCACTATCTCCTCTCCGGCCGCGTGCGGGTGACGCTCTTTGGATCGCGCGGGCGATACCGCGAGGAGACGCTCGACGCAGGTGACGTCGGCTACATCCCGCAGGGATACGGCCACTCCATCGAGAACGTCGGAAGCGACACCGCTCGCATCCTGATCGCTTTCAACTCAGGGGAATACGAGACGATCGATTTGTCGCAGCTGCTGGCCGCCCAGCCGGCCGATGTGCTGGCGACGAACTTTGGTCGGCCGGCCGCGGCGTTCAACGCCTTTCCCAAGTCCGATGTGTTTATCAGCGGGGACTGACTTCCGGAGTCGCGGCGGGCTTTGCGGCGAACCGGTATGTCGTGCCGATTGCCGACTGGCTGACGCGATCGCCGTAGGCGTTGGCCAGTGCGTGGACTGCCCGCCAGCCGGTGCAGTGGCCCGGGATGAGAAACTGCACGTCGAACGGCTGGAGTCCGGCGACCGTCTCGGGGATGATCCGCTCCATCACGCCGCCGAGATGGAGCCCGCCAAGGATGGCATGGATCGGAACGCCAGGAAACAGCCGGCGGACCTCCGTGCAGACGTTGACGATCCCCGCGTGCGAACAGGCGCTGAACACGACGAGGCCGAGATCCTTGACGTGAACGACCACCATCCGCTCGTCCATCAGGAGCGGGTCTGGCTGCCAGTCGCCTCCCACTGGTCTGCAGAGGTGGTCCGTTCGCCCTTTCTCGAATGCCGATACGCGGGGGATCTCGCCGCTGTAATAGAAATGCCCGTCGAGAACCGCGCGAGCCTCATGCGAGTTGACGACCGTCGCCCCGGTCTTCTCCATCCGCTCCGCGGAAATCACCTTCTCGGCCGGCACGATCCGGCCGTCGGGCAGTCTCAGGCCGCGTTCCACGAACATGTCTGGATTGACGTGGACCGCCACCCTGCCCCGCCCTCGCTTGGCGACGATCACGGGCAGCGTCTGCGGGAGGGCGCCCATGTGGTCCCAGTGTCCGTGGGTGATCGCGATCGCCTCCACCTCGGCAAGGTCGACCCCGAGCGCCCGGCAGTTGTGCAAAAACGCGTTTCCCTCCGTGCCCACGTCGAACAGCATCACGTGCTCGTCGTTGCCAAGGCGGGTACGGAGTCGCAGCCCGTAGCCGAGGTTGGCGATGCAGAGTGTCTCTCCAGAAACGACCGTGGCTCCGGCAGCGACGACGTTCGAAAGTTCCGACGTCGCAAAGGGAGTCTTGGTGACGTACGGGTCGCTGACATCATCGGAGAGCACGTCGACGACGAGCGAACTAACCGCAACGAGCGCAGGACGGTTTGGCACTGCCTTCTCAGCAGCCCTGGCCACGCTGCCGGCGGTCGCGGCGATAGCGAGGGCGATAGAGGGCACGAGAAGAGCAAAACGCAGCGTGGTCATGGCCGCTGTCGACCCCGGAGGAGTCGCTCTCGAAGTTTTTCTTTTGGTTTGGGATGCGGGTACCGGGCAGAATCCTGCGCTGGCAAGGTAGCAGAAGCGTGCCGTGGCGCGACCAAGCTACCGGCTGTCGCTCAAAGACAGACGCCCCGCAGGAGCAAAATCCTGCGGGGCGTCGTGGCAATGGAGAGCGGGAAACGCGCCGTTCGTCAGGTTAGGGCAGAATCACCGAGTCGATCACATGGATCACGCCGTTGCTGGCCTTGATGTCAGTCTTCACGACGTTGGCCTTTCCGGCGGCCGTACCGACCTTCACGCCGCCATCGGTCGAGATGCTGACGGTCTTGCCGCCGGCGGTCTTGGCCTCGGTCAGTTTCACGACATCGGCGGCGTAGACGCTGCCAGGCACCACGTGAAGCAGCAGGATCTCCTTGAGCTTGTCCTTGTTTTCTGGCTTCAGGAGCGTCTCGACGGTGCCTGCCGGCAGTTTGGCAAAAGCCTCGTCAGTCGGCGCGAACACGGTAAATGGCCCGGCACTCTTGAGCGTTGACACAAGGTCTGCCGCCCCGAGGGCTGCGGCGAGGGTCTTGAACGTCCCTGCCCCGACGGCTGTGTCAACGATGTCTTTCGGTGCTTGCTGCACAACAACCTGATGAACCGGTTGCGAGATCACCCGTTCATGGATGATGGTCTCATGGACGACGGTCGGGTGAACGACCCGGGATGATTGCACGGCATTGCCACGGCTGCCCTTGCAGGGCGCCGCCGACGCGGGGGCAGCCAGCAGGGTCAGGGCAGCTGTGAAAATCGCCAGAGCCACAAAAAATCGGGTCAGTTTCATACGATGAGCTCCAAGACAGGCTAGACAAAAACGTTCAGAAGGCCGTTCGGTGCAGGAATGTGCACTGCCTGAGAGTATAGACCGTACCCCCGCTGCGGGGCTAACCGTCTCAGTCGCCATCGGTTCAAAATACTCCGGGGTTCAAGCACCAGATCTATGAGGAGGCGTGATGACTGAGATGCCGTCGGACATCTATACGGAGCCGGATGCCGACCCCGACACGTTGCGGAATCTGGGGCCGCTTTCGCCGCTGGCAGGATTCTGGCTGGGCGACCACGGGCTGGACGTGCATCCGACCGCCGATGGGCCGGTGGAGTCGGTGTTCATCGAGCGGTATGAGCTGGAGCCGATCGATCCGCAGACCAACGGGCCGCAGCTGTTCTACGGCCTTCGCTACCACACCCGCATTACGCAGCCCGGCGAGGTGGCCATGTTTCACGAACAGGTGGGCTTCTGGCTCTGGGAGCCTGCCAGCGGAACGGTGGTGCTGACACTGGCGATTCCCCGGGGGCAGGTCGCAATGGCAACCGGACAGGCCCAGAAGGACTCGCGGCAGTTCACACTGAAGGCCACCAGGGGCTCGGAAACCAACGGTATCGTGACCAACCCATTCCTGGAGTATGCGTTTCAGACGACCGACTTCGAGATGACGGTGACCATCAACGACGACGGCACGTGGTCGTACGATCAAACGACGACCCTGAACGTTCGCGGTCAGCCGAAACCTTTTTTGCACACCGACCGCAACACGCTGAAGCGCATCGGGAAGCCTCACCCGAATCCCCTCGCCGGCTAGGCCGGCTAGGTCAGTCGGCGGCCGATTGATTCAGTGCTGGTGGCCGGGCTATTCTTCATGAACGACTGGTCCATACGTGTGGCGGATACCAGCACAGCGAGTGTGGAGCCACCGGTGTTATGTGGCAGTTTTGGAAACGGGCTGTTCTGAGGAGAAGCGTGTGGTGACGAAGACGTTGGCATCGATCGTTCTGGCCTGTCTGCTGATGGCCGCAGCGCATGCGGAACCGAATGCTCCAGCACTCGTACCGGACGGCGACGGCTACCTCCCGCTGTTCAATGGCCGCGATCTCGTAGGCTGGAAGATCTGGAAGAACCAAGCTGACTTTCAGATCAAGGACGGCGTCGTCCGCTGCCAGCGTGGCGGTGACGGTCAGTTCATGCTCTATATGGGCCGCGAATTCGCCGACTTCGAACTCGTCGTGGAGTGGCGGGTGTCGCCGAAGGGAAACAGCGGCGTGTTCATCCGCTCCCCGTTCCGGGAATGGCCCTGGGATACGGGCTATGAGGTGCAGATCTCCAACGAGCAGCCGCCCCGCGACGACATGCATTGTTCAGGCTCGCTCTATGGATACGCCGGCGTCCAGCCCCGCCCTGACGAAACACCCGAACGCTGGCGGACCTACGTCATCCGCGCCGTGAAGAATCGGATCACCGTGAACGTCGACGGCACGCAGGTAGTCGACTTCGATCAGACCACCACCGCCAAGACCCGCGACAAGTCGCTGAAGGGCTTTATTGGAGTGCAGGACAGCCACTCAGGCGACGAGGGCACCTGGGTGGAATACCGAACCATCAAGGTGAAGCCTCTGTAGGTGCTCGCTTCGGCTTGCCCCGACCCCCGCTCCCTTCACTCGTCGAAGAGCGTCAGTGGGCGGCGGGAGATGCCTGCGACTGGAGATACCTGATCAGGTCGACGACATCGGCGTCGGACAGGTTGGCGAGCAGCCCCTCGGGCATCAGGGAGGTGCTCGCGACCTCCCGCGATTCGATCTCTGAGACTGGGATCGTGACCGGCTCCGGCTGGTTCGCCACCCGCAGCCTGAGCTGATGTTCATTCTCCTCGGCGGGAATGCCGGAATAGACCCGGCCATCGTCGAGCAGGACCACCTGCATGCGATAGGCATCCTGGATGATCTCGCTGGGAGTCAGGATGTTGCTCAGCAGATATTCAAGATTGCTGCGATGTGCGCCTGTGAGTTCGGGGCCGATCTCGCCGCCGCTGCCATGGAGCCTGTGGCAGCTGGCGCAGACCCGGCTATAGACCGCCTGGCCGTTCGCCAGATCGCCCTTCTCGATCGCAGCCTCGGTGAGCAGCCCTCGGTATTTTGCATAGGCCGCTTCCTTGTCGGCCGGCAAGAGATCGACCGGCCCCCAGGCATCGACAAACGTCGGCCCTACGATCCGCTGCAACTGTCTCGCCAGTTGGGCGGGTACGTCCTGCTTCGGGATGCGGCCCGTGCGGATCGCCTCGGTCAAGACGCGGCCATGACTGCTCCGCGCGGCCAGTGAATGCACCGCCTCACGTTGCTCGTCGTCGGAGAACGACGGGTAGCGATCGAGCACCGCCGTAGCGATCGCAGGATCGTCGTAGGCGGCCGCGGCACGGATCGCTTCCCGCCGCACGGCCGCATCGTCGAGCAGTTGCACGAGCCTGTGTCCAAGCATGGGAGCCTTCCTGCCGGCGAGAGTCGTGATGGCCTGACCGCGACGGCGAGCGGTGGCCGCAGGATCGTCGAGTACGTTCTCAAGTGCGACGAGGGCCGTCGCGTCTCCGAACTGCTGGGACAACTCGATGGCGATCTCCGCCGTCCTCCCCCCGGCGGTAACGAGCTGGTCGCGAACCTCCATCCACGCCGGTGGCGGCTGCATGTCGGACCGGCCATCGACCGCGTCCCGCACGCCAAGGAGCATCGCTTCACGTCGCCCCGCCTCCGTCGTGGCGATCGACTTCAGGAGCCTCTCGAACTGTCCGGCTGCGGAGAGCCTCCGCGCGACATGCCGTGAGAGGAGCGGAATGTCGGTCGATGTCGCCAGCCGCACGGCCGAGTCAATGTTGCCGAGCACGAGCGGCTCGAGCCCAAACCAGATCAGCTTTGGAATGTTGTGGTCATTCCGATCCTCCGCATGCGTGGCCAGGCCCTCGATCATCGGCCAGGCGAATTCAGGAGACAGTCGCTGGATCGCAGAGGCAAGATAGAGTCGCACGACGGGCGACGGGTCGCTCAGGGCAAGCCGTGCGAAGGCGGCGGCCTCGGCAGGCGTGGCGTCGCGGTCTTCGCAGAGGAGCTGGATCGCCCAGCCGCGGATGAATTCGTCGGGGTCGTCGAGAGCGGCCATGAGTTCATCGCGGCCGATCGCCCCGGTGACGTGCAGGGCCCAGAGGCCGCGGAGCCGCATGTCGACGTCCTTTGAGTTGCGAAACATCTCCTTGAGTTGCGCGACTGCCCGCGGGTCGATTGGGGCCGGCCGGGCCGCATCGCGTCGCCGCTCTGCCGCCCGATGCTGCAGGATCGTTCGCGCCTGCGTTGCATGCCAGACGCTCGGGGACTGTTGCAACGCGGCCAGTGCGACATCTTCGAGCGATTCAAGGTCGGCGTCGCGATGCTCGAAGGCGGCGGCCTGCGATTTCTCGGCGGCGATCCGGTAGACGCGGCCGGTGTCAGGATGCTCCACCTTGGAGCCGCAGATGTCGGCGTCGTGCCAATCGAGGGCGTAGACCGACCCATCCGGGCCGATGTCGACGCTGAAGCCGACCCAGTGCTCGTTGTTGGCGAGGAGAAACTCGTCGCCATG
>Ga0214921_10009365_pt1 | contig 12418 bp, 7 predicted proteins | sample LL1505_MetaG_FD_177992 | JGI IMG/M metagenome (GOLD analysis project Ga0214921, IMG submission 177992) | Freshwater microbial communities from Lake Lanier, Atlanta, Georgia, United States - LL-1505 | ecosystem: Environmental > Aquatic > Freshwater > Lake | place: USA: Georgia | collected 2015-05-28 | reverse complement strand
CCTCGCCCCTTCCAGATACCAATCCGATTCACCGATGAATCGACGCGCCGTAAACCGGCCAACCCGTTCGAGGCCATACAGATAGTAGTAGAGCCAGGTTTGACCTCCCGTGCCGGGGTTTTCCACTACGGAAAAACGCTTGCCCAGCCACTGGAGGCCGCGCTCGAGGACCTTTGGTGACGACCCGCCGCCGCAGCAGGAGACCGTGTCGGCGGCGGCCCGCGCGTCGGGTGTGCCGATATGCTCCGAGGTGATCCAGATGCTGGCGATGCCCGCGCAGGTCATGCTGCCTGAGCCGGCCGAATTGCCGATGGTGTAGCCCCACGAACCGTCGGTGTTGGCGCAGCCAGCCCAGTATTGCTGTGCCCGCACCCATACCTCCCGGCGGACGCGGATGCCGGCGCGGTCAGCTTCGTGCAACGCGAGCAGGGCAAACTGGGCGTTGGAGTTGTCGCCCGTGCCCTTGTTGCTGCCGTATGACCAGGAGCCCACCGCCGGCCCCTGCGACACCTGCGCCTTCTCCAGCCAGTCAACGTTGCGTTCGAGGATGGCCCGGTCGGCGTCGGGCGAGAGCATCGCCAGCACGAGCGTCTGGAGAGAAACCGAATAGGTCTCGTCGGGTGTCTGGCGACGCAGCCAGTCGAGGCCTCGCTGCATGGCGACGTGGCTGCGATCGACCCCGGCATTCGCAAGCGCCAGCATCACGAGCGCCGTGGCGCCCACCCGCGTCTCCTCCGTGCGCATCGAACATTCCCAGGAGCCATTCCCCTCCTGCTCGCGGATCAGCCAGTCGCGAGCCTTCTCGATGGCCCGCTGGATGTTCTCGGGCGAGAGCGGCGCCGGTGCCCGTCCGGCCGCCTCCGGATGGCTCACGGCCACGCCGAGCACGACCGCGAGCAGGCAGCGGGGCACCACAGATGAAGATCGCGTCAGTGAGTGCATGGCAAGCCCCTCCAGGGTCGTCGGGAGTCTGGTTCGGGGAGGTGCAAGGGAGGCGGAGCGTGTCTGCGGCCCACCACTCCCGGGCGACTCTCCCGATGGTACTGGTTTTTCACCAGAGGCGTGAAATGGATGGCCGGAACGTCGCTGACGCGAACCATCGGGGCACCGTTCGTTTGCTGGTTTACGGTCCGGGGCCGATACTTGATGATCCAGCCCGCACGCAGCCGGACTGATTCACACCGGAGAGATCGCACGAGTGTCCACCGCCGCCCGCCCCAAGACGCTCGACGAAATTCTGCAGGAGTTCTCCCAGCATCGGAAGCTGATGCAAGACGAACTGCAGAAGGTGATCGTCGGCCAGAACGAAGTGATCGAGCAACTGTTTGCCGCCATCTTCACCCGCGGGCACTGCCTGCTGGAGGGCGTGCCCGGATTGGCCAAGACCCTGATGGTCTCGACGCTGGCGAGAATTCTCGACGTCGGCTTCAAGCGGGTTCAGTTCACGCCCGACCTGATGCCCTCCGACATCACCGGCACCAACGTGCTGGAGGAGGACGAGACCGGCCGGCGGCGGTTTCGCTTCGTCGAGGGACCGATCTTTACCAACATTCTGCTGGCCGACGAGATCAATCGCACCCCACCGAAAACGCAGGCGGCGCTCCTGCAGGCGATGCAGGAACGGGAGGTCTCCGTCGGCCAGGAGACCTACGCACTGCCCGATCCCTTCTTCACGATCGCCACGCAGAACCCGATCGAGCAGGAGGGCACCTATCCTCTGCCGGAGGCGCAGCTCGACCGCTTCATGTTCAACATCAAGGTCGGGTATCCGACGGCGAGCGAGGAGGAGCAGATCCTGATGGCGACCACGCGGGCCGAGAAGCCCGAGGTGCGGAAGGTGCTGTCGGGCCGGGCGATCGTCAATATCCAAAAGCTCGTGGGCAGCGTGGCGGTGAGCGAATACGTGGTGAAATACGTCGCCCGGCTGGTGCGGGCCACGCGGCCGAAGGATGCCATGGCGCCGGCCTACGTGACGGAGCTCGTCGATTGGGGGGCTGGGCCGCGGGCCGGGCAGTTCCTCATTCAGGGCGGCAAGGCGATGGCCGCCATGGACGGACGGTTCAGCGTGTCGCTGGACGACATCCGCCGAATCGCCGTGCCGGTGCTGCGGCACCGCGTCGCCACCAACTTCCAGGCTCAGGCCGATGGGCTCACCAGCGAGTCGATCATCGAACGGCTGGTCCGAGAGATCCCTGAACCGGAGATTCCGAAGCTGGTGAAATAGGTTTCGGACCCGGAGCAGGGAAGGGGAGGCAGGCGATGGTGCGGGCGGTCGAGGAATATCTGAAGCCGGAGGTCGTGCGGCAGATCGCGCGGCTCGATCTCCGCGCCCAGTTCATCGTGCGGGGCTTCCTGCAGGGGCTCCATGCCAGTCCCTACCAGGGGTTTTCCGTCGAGTTCAGCGAGCACCGCAAATACACCGCCGGCGACGATCCCAAGGACATCGACTGGCTGGTCTACGCGAAAACCGACAAACACTACGTCAAGAAGTTCGAAGCAGAGACCAACATCACCGGCTACCTCGTCGTCGATGCCAGTGCGTCGATGGCCTATACCTACCGGCAGGAACTCACGAAACTCGACTATTCGATCTCGCTGGCCGCGGCCCTCTGCTGGTTGATGGTCCACCAGCAGGATCCCTGCGGCCTGATGGTCTTCGACGAGAAGCTCCATGCCAGCCTGCCGGCCCGCTCGAAGCGGTCGCAGATCGCGCAGGTGCTGTCGGTGCTTGCGAAAGTAAAGCCCTCCGGGAAGACTGACATCGCCCGGAGTCTCGTGCAGGTGGCCGCGATGCTCCGCCACCGTTCGCTCGTAATGGTCTTCAGCGATCTGCTGGCGGATCCGGAGCCGGTTCGCGATGCGCTGCTGCGGTTGCGTCATCGGGGGCATGACGTGATCCTGTTCCATGTGCTCGACGAGGCGGAGGTTCGTTTCCCGTTCGAAGGGATGGTGGAGTTTACGGAGCCCGAGTCTCTCGACCGACTGGTGGTGGATGCCGACGCGGCCCGGAAGCAGTATGTCGCCGGCGTCGAGTCGTTCCGGGAGGACTATCGCAAGACCTGCTTTCACGCCGGCATCGACTATGTGCCCCTCGACACGAGCATGCAGTTCGACCGCGCGCTGCTGGGATATCTCTCCAGCCGCCGCAACAGGTTCTGACGTCGAGCACAACGCATCCGTGGGGGCATGCGTATTCGTCAGAGACGCCGCTCTCTTTTCGAACGTGGCAACACGAGTTCATGGCGTTGGGCTCGGGACCGGAGTGAGCACGTTGAAAACGTGCTGCCACGGGTTTTTAGCGAGCCCGGCGTGAATGCCGCTAAACTAACGACATGGGACTCTCGTTTCTGACACCGATGCTGTTGGGTGGCATGGCGCTGGTCGCCGTGCCGCTGGCGCTCCATCTCATCATGCGGCAAAAGCCGGTGAAGCGGGAGTTTCCAGCGATGCGGTTCCTCCGGCGGAACGCGGTCGCCAACCGCCGTCGGCTCCGGCTCAGCCACTTGCTTCTGCTCCTGCTTCGGATGGCGGCGCTGTCGCTGCTGGCTCTCGCGCTTGCCCGGCCCGTGCTCCGCGGCGCCGGCTGGCTGGCCGATGGTGAGGGGCCGGTGGCGGCGGCCTTCGTGTTTGACACGGCACCGCGAATGCTGTTGCGGGAAGGGAATCGCACCCGGCTGGAACAGGCCGCCTCGATGGCCAAGGTGCTGATCGAGAAGTTGCCCCCTGAGAGTACGTTGGCCGTGTTCGACACAGCGGGTGGTGCAGCAGCATTTTCGCCGACGGTGCCGGCTGCCGCCGCCCGCATCGAGCGGCTCTCTGCCAGCACACCCGTGGTGTCGCTCTCCCAGTCGCTCGCGGCCGCGGTTCGGCTGTTGGAGGGATCGCCACGACCGCGTCGCGAGATCTATCTCTTCACAGACTGCTCCCGCGGTGGTTGGGACAATGCCCCGCCGTTTGACCTGGCCACGACGCATCCCGATACAACCCTTCTCGTCGTCGACGTGGGGGCGACTGCTCCCCGCAACTTTGCGATCGAGGGTGTGGAACTCTCGGGCGACAGGATTCCCGCCGGTGCCACGCTCGGGCTCACGGTGGCGACCAGCCGAGTTGGCACCGATGGCAACCGGTCGGTGTCGGTGGAAATGGTCGGAGCCGATGGTCGTTCAACGAGGCGTGCCGTGAAGCCAGGCGCATGGAAGGAGGGGGCGGGCGGCCAGATCGACTTTGAGATTGCGGGACTGGAGCCGGGCATCCGGCAGGGCTGCGTGGTGATCGATGGCAGCGACGATCTCGAGGTCGATAATAGCCGGAGCTTCACCGTAGAAGTCGGCGCCCCGGCACGCGTACTCGTTGCAGCCCCGGTACCGTCAGCCCGAACGGGGCTCTTTCTCTCGCAGGCGATCGCCCCGGTGGCGCTGGCGAAGGCTGGCAAGGCGGCCTTCGAGGTGACGTTCACCAATCCGGCCGAACTGGCGACGCTTGCCTGGGATGATTTTCGAGGCATCGTACTCGTCGATCCACCCCCGCTGCCGCCCGCGACCTGGGAACTGCTCGGCCAATGGGTGGCGTCGGGCCACGGATTGGTTGTCTGGCTCGGACCGGCTGCCAGTGACGCTGGGCGTTTTAATAGTGAAGCCTCGCGGCGGGTGCTCGGTGGCGGCATCGTGAGGGTTTGGCGGACGGCGGGGGGCGACAACTTTCTCGCTCCGGCGGCTCTCGATCACCCGCTGCTCGCCGCCTTCAGGCGGGTCGGCGATGCCGTCCCCTGGCAGGATTTTCCAGTCTCTCGGCACTGGGAATTCGAGCCAACACCGCTTGGCCCTCGGGTCGACGCCGAGGATCCCACGGCCCAGGTGGTGGCGGCCTACCGCAATGGACTGCCCGCAGTGATCGAGCACCAGTTCGGTCAGGGGATGGTGGTGACCGTCACGACGCCGGTATCCCAGGCCGCCGATGATCCGGAGTCGTGGAACACCCTGGCCACCGGCTTCGAACCCTGGCCGTTTGTCATGCTCGCCAACGAGACGCTGCTGCGGGCGATCGACACCACCGACGAGTTGAATATCGTGGCCGGTCGGCCGGCCAGCCTGCACGTGTCGCGTCGCGATCTACCCGCGGCCTTCGTCAAGCCGCCGAGCGGGGACGAGTTTCCTGTCGCCGTCGACCAGGCTCGCGGTGCGATGAGCGTCACGGCCACGCAGGTGCCCGGCAACTATTCCATTCGTGCCGGCGGGGAAGCTGGGGGCGTAAACATGGGGTTCAGTGCGAATCTCGACCCGGCGGCCATCGATTTCATCCGGCTCACACCCGAAAGCATGGCTGCGGTGTGGGGAGCAGGCCAGAGGCTCGCGCGAACGGAGGACGAACTTGTCCGCGACGTCAATCTCGAGCGGGTCGGCACCGAACTCTTCGGTTGGGTCGTCCTGCTCGCGGCTGCCATGATGGCCGCCGATTGGATCGTGGCCAATCGGTTTTATGCGCCGCGTGAAGAGAGTGTCGCTGGTGCGGGGCCGGCGCATGAGTTTGCAGAGGCAGCCAAAGAGGCAGCGGCCGCTGGTGCGAACACTGGCAGCTCAACTGCGTGGTCACGACCGCTGTCGGGCCGGGAAGCCGCGGAGCCACCGCCCCTGCCGAATGCGGTCGAGCAGGAGACTGGAGCATGATTGCCGCGACCACGGTAGAGCGGGTGTCGGTGCACTTCGCCCCGGTCGGTTCCTGGCTCCTGGTGGCCGTGGTTGCGGCGGCGCTGGCGGCGGTGCTGCTGGCTGTTCCACCGGATCGTTCGCGGGTATCCCGTGGCGGCGTGCTGTGGCTGATGCTCCTGCGACTCGGCAGTTTTCTCGCGCTCGTGCTCTGCATGCTGAGGCCGACCGTTGTCTCGACCCGACAGGCACGGCAACAGGGCACCGTGGTGGTGCTCGCCGACGCCTCGAAGAGCATGACCGTGGCGGATGGCTCCAACGGCCGAACCCGCTGGGACGAATTGACCGCGGCGCTCACCGTCGCCCGGCCAGCGGCCGAAGCCCTGGCGGGGAGCGGAGACTTCGACATCGTTACCTACGCATTCGATCGGGAGCTTCAGCCCGTGGCGCCAGTCGGCGGGAATCCCTTTCCATTTGCCGACTGGCCGGCCGGCAAGACCTCGGATCAGACGGCGATCGGTGCGGCGATCAGCGAGGCTGCGCGAACCGGTGCGGGCCGGCAGTTGGCCGGCGTCATCGTGCTCAGCGATGGCGCGCAGCATGCCTATCCGCCACGCGACGAGCCGCCGCAGACGGCCGCCCGCGCCATCGGCGATGCCGGGGTGCCGCTCTGGAGCGTCACGTTCGGGCAGCCACTCGGGGCCGGGCAGGGCCGGGATGCCGCGATCGTGAACCTATCGGTAGGCGAGACCGTCTACCTCAAGAACCAGTTGGAGGTTGCCGGCCGTGTGCGGCTTGACGGTCTCGCAGGCCGCGATGCTGTGGTGAAGCTCATGGCCGAGAACGACGCCGGCGTCATGGAGGAGGTGGCCCGCACGGTCGTGAAGGGGGGGGCGGAAGTCGAGGAGGCGGTCCGCCTCGCGTGGACGCCGCAGAGCCTTGGCGAGCGAAAGCTGTCGCTCGTCGTCGATCGTCAGGAAGGGGAGGTGGTGACAACAAACAATGAGCTCTCCACGTTCGTCGAGGTAGTCGACGGCGGCCTGCGGGTGCTCTACCTCGAGGGGAGCCTGCGGGTCGAGCAACGGTTTCTGCGTCGCGTGCTCTCGGCCAGCCCGGATATGCAGGTCGACTTCCGCTGGATCGATGCGGCCCGCCGTGACACATGGCCGATCGATCTTGGGCGGCAACTGGCCGGCGAGTACAACGTTTTCCTGATCGGCGACCTCGATTCCGCAGCGGTCCGCCGCGAAGATTTGCAGAAGATTCTCCGTGCGGTGCAGTCGGGGGCAGGCATCGGTCTGCTCGGCGGCTTTCATGCCTTCGAGGCAGGTGGCTGGGGTAGTTCCGCACTCGCGCCGGCTCTTCCCTTCGAGCCCGACAGCCTCGCGCGTCAGCCGTTCGACGCGCCGGTGCGTGAGAGTCTCCACCTCAAGGGACCGTTTCAGATGCTGCCCGACGAGCGGTTTGGCGGCGTATCGATCCTGCGACAGGGCCAGAGCGAACAGGACTCACGCGGGGTGTGGCAGTCACTGCCGCCGCTCGAGGGTGCGAACGACCTCGGCCGACTGGTGCCCACGGCCAAGCCGCTGGCGGTGACGCCCAACGGCCGACCGCTGCTCGTCGGCCGCGAATACGGTGACGGCCGCGTGCTTGCCTTTGCCGCTGACTCCACCTGGCGGTGGGCGATGCAGGGGGCGGTTGAGCAGCACCGGCGGTTCTGGCGACAGTTGGTGCTCTGGCTCGCGAAGCAGGACGATTCTGAACAGGATGCACTCTGGGTTCGTCTCGCACAGCGGCGGATCTCTCCCGGCATGCCGCTCGCGTTTGATGCCGGTCTGACGAAGCCCGATGGCACCGCCGTAACCGACGTGGCGGTCGATGCCGTCGTCATGTCACCGAGCGGCCAACAGCGGCCGGTTCGCGTCGCTCGGCGTGGCGAGACGTTTATGGGGACCGTGGCCGACTTCGCCGATCCAGGGGATTGGAAGCTGATCGTGAAAGCCGCGCGACCGGGGGAGCCGGTGCTGCGGGAGCGGAGTGCCCGATTCACGGTGGTGCGGCAGGATCTGGAACTGGCCAGCCCGCGTGCCAACCCGCTGCTGATGCGCCAGTTGGCGGAGGCGACCGGTGGTGGAGTGCGGCTGCCCGAAGAACTGCCGAGCATCTTCGAGGAGATTGCCCAGAAGCCGGCGGCGTACGAGACCGAAGCGGAATGGTCGTATGCGGTCTGGGACAAGTGGCCGATGTTCCTCCTGCTGGCCGCCTGCCTGTGCACCGAGTGGTTTTTCCGAAAGCGTTTTGGACTGGTGTGAGGGCTCCGAATTCGCCTTCTGGCGGTTTCAGCCTTCTGCTACCTTTCCCGGCCTTCGTAGCCTGACCGCCTGGGAACTCGGCCGTGATCAAGCGACGCCCCATTCGCAACAAGCTCCTGCTCGGCGGCGCGCTCGTCGGCATCATGGTGGCCGTGCTGTCGGCGAGCAGCTTTCTGGGCGTCTATTCCTACCGGCGGCTGGTGCGGTCGCTGAGCTGCCGGGCAGCCGAGTTGCCCCGCGCCAGCCAGCTCAATGCCAGTGTTGGCAGTCTGCAGTTGGCACACGCGCGGGCGCTCTCGGGGGAGGCGGAGTTCGGTGTGGTCGAGGCTCTTCCGCCTCGTGCTCCTGTGGACGACGGTGAGGAGGACGAAGAGGAGCCTGTTTTCGCTGACTCGTTCATCGGTCAGATTGCCCGCACCCGCTGGACGCTCGATCGCTATTGTGAAGAGCTGTCGGAGGGAGAGCTCGACGACATGCCATTCCCCTTCGGTGACCGCAGTCGCGAGCGGGAAACGGCCGCGGGCATCGCGACATGCCTCGACACCATCGATGCGATCGTCACGCCGGTGCCACCGACCGGCGATGATGCCGACGAGGACGAGAGCAGCGTGCCGTGGCAGCGGGGCAGAATGCTCGAGAGCGGGCCGCACCTCGACCGACTGGCAGCACTCTCCGCCGCGCTGCCCACGTTTCTGCAGGAGCGGCTCCATGACCTCTCGCACGAGGTTCGCAGTGGCTATCGCACCCTGATCGTCACCACCTGGGCCTCGGCCACGGCGGCCGCGGCGTTGCTGGCGGCGCTGGGCATGCTCAGTTACCGCTGGGTGTTTCGGCCGTTGCGACTCCTTGGCCACGGCTCGCGCCGGGTGGCGGCGGGAGATTTCGCCTTTCGGCTCAAACTCGACTCCAGCGACGAGATGGCGGAACTGGCCGCTGCGCTCAACGACATGACCGAGCGATTCGAGGAGATCCGCGACGATCTCGACCGCCAGGTACAGCTGCGGACCCGGGAGGTGATCCGCAGCGAGCAACTCGCGAGCGTTGGCTTTCTGGCGGCCGGCGTTGCCCACGAGATCAACAATCCGCTGGCATCGATCGCCATGTGCGCCGAATCGCTGGAGAGTCGGCTGGAGGGGTTGTCGCCAGACGACGCCGATGCGCAGATCGTGAAGCGTTATCTGGAACTCATCCAAAACGAGGCCTTCCGCTGCAAGGGAATCACCGAGAAGCTGCTCGACTTTTCGAGGCTCGGCGAGGTACGTCGGCAGGCGACCGCGATCGTGGGTCTTGTCGCTGATGTGGCCGACATGCTGCGGCACGTCGGGCGGTTCGCCGGCCGGTCGATCGAGATCGACGAGGGCCCCGACCTGCTCGTGATGGTCAATCCTCAGGAGATCAAGCAGGTCGTCCTCAACCTGCTGGTCAATGCCCTCGACTCGATCGATTCGACGGGACACGTTCGGGTGGGGGTGAAGCGGAGCGGCCACGAGGCGGTGCTCACGGTCACGGACGACGGCTGCGGCATGACGGAAGAAGTGCTCGAGCACCTCTTCGAGCCGTTCTTTACCAGGCGTCGTTCGGGGCAGGGGACGGGTCTTGGGCTCTCGATCGTCCACCGCATCGTTGCCGATCACGGCGGGAGAATCGAGGCCGCGAGCACGGGAGCCGGGCAGGGGTCCACCTTTCGGGTCACGCTGCCAGTGGCGGCCATCGCGGAGACGGCTGCGTCGGCAGGGAACGCCTCCGATGGCGATCAGCAAGGCCGCGCCGCATAACGCACACGTCTGAAGGGACACCATGAAACAGCACGCCAAACCGATGCGGATCCTGTTTGCCGATGACGAGACGTCGATCCAGGAATTGATGCGGATCGAACTGCCGCGGCTGGGGCATGAGGCCACCGTTTGCCCCGACGGCCGCACGGCGATCGCAGCACTCGACCGTACCTCCTACGACTGCGTGATCGTCGATCTCGACATGCCGGGCGTGGGCGGAATGGAGGTGATCGCGCGGGTGCGGGAGACCTCGGCCGACACCGAGACGGTGATCATCACCGGCAAGTCATCGCTGGAGAGCGCCGTGACAGCCGTGCGACAGGGAGTCTTCGACTACCTGACCAAGCCCTGCAAGCTGGCTGACATTCAGGCCGTTTTGGAACGCGTGCGGAAGAAGCGGGAACTGACCAGCAGGTTGCGGGCCTTGGAACGCCGCGTCCGCCGGGCCGAGGGTACGAGCCAGTTGGTGGGCGGGTCGGCCGGTTTGGATCGGGTGCGTCGGCTCGTGGCCCGCGTGGCCGCGAGCGACTCAAACGTGCTCGTTCGCGGCGAGACCGGCACGGGCAAGGAGTTGGTCGCCCGCGGCATCCATGAGGGGAGCCCGCGGGCCGCTGGGCCGCTCGTGGCAGTCAACTGCGGTGCGCTGCCGGAGCATCTGGTGGAGAGCGAACTGTTTGGCCATCGCAAGGGTGCGTTCACCGGAGCCGATGAGCACCGCGCCGGACTGTTTGAAGTGGCTGACGGCGGCACGCTGTTTCTGGATGAGATCGGCGAACTTCCCAAACCGCTGCAATCGCGGTTGCTGCGGGCGCTCGAGAGCGGTGAGATCCGTCGGGTGGGAGATAACCAGCCGATCATGGTGAACGTGCGGGTTGTGTGCGCCACGCACCGATCGCTCGAAGAGATGGTGGCCGCCGGAGAGTTTCGGGAGGATCTGCTCTTCCGGATCAATACCTTCGAGATCGCCATACCGCCGCTGCGTGAAAGGATCGAAGACCTGCCGGAACTCGTCGGATACTTCGTCCGTAAGGCACGGCCGCAGACCCCGCCAGATGCGTTGGTCGCCGTGCCGGAGGTGCTCGACGCTCTCGCCCGCCATCGCTGGCCCGGGAACATCCGTGAACTCGCCAACGTGATCGAGCACGCCCTGGTGCTCTGCGACGAACTGCCGCTATCAGTGGAGCATCTGCCAGCCCGACTGGGCGCCGGTGCGGCCCGGCCCCTTTCGGCCGCGAAGTCTGTCGACGATGCCGCGTCTGGAATCGTCAGCGATTCAACCGTGGCACCAACCCTCCAGCCTCGCAAGCCAGAGAGCCTCCGCGATCTGGAGATGCGGGCAATTCTCGAGGGCCTCGAACGCAACCGTGGCAACAAGGCCCGGACCGCTGAAGAACTCGGCATCAGTCTCAAGACGCTCTACAACAAACTGCATCAACTGCAGGAATCGGTGCCGGTGGCGTGACCCCGCTAGCCTGTCTTGCGAACCACGCCGACGAGCACGCCTAGAACCCGTGCGTTCTTCACGTAGATCGGCTTCATCGCAGGGTTGGCAGGCTGCAGGCGGATGCGATCCCGCTCCGGAAACCAATGCTTGAGCGTGGCCTCGCCGTCCTCGGTCTGGGCGACCACGATGTCCCCGGAATGCGCTGTCTGTTTCTTCTGGATCACCACCCAGTCGCCATCGGCAATCTGGGCATCGATCATCGAATCGCCCATGACCTTCAGCACGAAGTGGTTGTCTCGCTTGAAGAGCGTTTCGAAGTCGATTCGCTCGCTCTGCTCCTCCGCCGGACGCAGCGTTCCGGCAGCTACCCAGCCCGCCAGCGGCAGACCGCGGACATGGGCCGGTTCGGCCACGAGCTCGATCGCCCGAGACATATTCTTGCCGCGGGTGATCAGGCCCTTCCGCTCAAGCGCCTTGAGATGGCAGACCACGCCATTGGGTGAGCGGATCTTAAAAGCTGTTCCGATCTCGCGAACGGTTGGGCCGTAGCCGCGGGAGTGGATCTTGTCACGCACGAAGGCGTAGATCTCCATCTGCCGCTCAGTGGGTGCGTCCTCACTCTCCGTAACGCCGGTATCGGCTGGACGGCTCAGCAGGTTATTGTGCAGGGCAGCCACGCTCCGCAGGGCCGCGGCCGAGGCCAGCGGACGCCTTCCTGCCGCCTTTGTGGAGGCGTTGCCTGGGGCGGAGCGAGAGGACCGAGACTTCTTGCTGGCTGGGGTTTTAGACATGCGTGTGGAGCGGAGTCGCTTCCTCAGGGGATGATCAGGGGATGAAATGGGGCAGGAAATGAGCGTTCGAGGCGAGCGGCAACAGTAGGGATGGAGTGACGCTCTGGTGTATGATCGCGGGCGTATGCTTGGAGCCGGCGTTCGTGACGAGCCGTCGACGTGGTCGATGGCGAGTGCTCTGAACACAAGTATCTTACTATACGGCCGTCCATTGTCAAGGCCCACTCGGAGTTGTCAAACCATGCGTCATCTTTTCAGTCGGCCTCGTTCCCGTCAGTCTTCGACCGCTACGGCGGCTCTGCGCAGAACCGCTCTGGTCGCTGGGGTGATGGCTCTGACGGCATGGCCTTCGGCCATGGTCATGGGGCAGGCGACGACGGCCGAGCCGCCGGCGGCCGTGTCCGCGGCGTCAGACGCCGAGAAAGACGCCGAGAAGAATGCCAAGTCGACAGGC
>Ga0214921_10009364_pt1 | contig 12418 bp, 6 predicted proteins | sample LL1505_MetaG_FD_177992 | JGI IMG/M metagenome (GOLD analysis project Ga0214921, IMG submission 177992) | Freshwater microbial communities from Lake Lanier, Atlanta, Georgia, United States - LL-1505 | ecosystem: Environmental > Aquatic > Freshwater > Lake | place: USA: Georgia | collected 2015-05-28 | reverse complement strand
CCCTGCCCTGCCCTGACACACGTCCATGCAGCTGGCCTTCGCATTGGTGTGTGTGTGCAGCTTCCTGGCAGGGGTGCAAGGCCAACTGTATCGCGGAGCTCGGTTTGCGTGGACCCGCAGTGTCGTCCCTCGACTGAATGACTCCACGCAGGCGACCCTGACCAACCTGACCACCCGGTTCCCAGTGTTCCAACGGGCGCCCCCCGTGTGGCCCAGCGTCCGCACGGACCTGGTCACGGTGTACCTGACCCTGGACGAGGCTGCGGGGTTCCAGGCGGCGTACCTCCAGTGTGCCCTTCTGTGTGTCCTGTACAACGGGTTGGGCAGCGCTCCCGTGTGCGGAGGCGTCCAAGTGGAGACTCGGGGGTGTCATGCCGTCACTGCAAAGGACCGGCGCCCTGGAGACAGCAGCGTGGTGGGACACACGTGGTGCACGTTCCTCCTGGCCGGGGTCCCGGGGGCGGGCGACTACGGGACCCGGACCGGGACGTTGCCCCTGGACACGTCAGGGGTGACTGAGTGCGTGGGGTCCGGGGTCGTCACTGGCTCTGGGTGCACCCCAGAGGGGACCCTGTTGGTCCCCGACGTGGCCCAGGCGGCGTTCTGGAGGTGGGCCTTTGGGTGGACCGCGCGAGGGGGCTGTGTGCCTCTGTTGACTCGTGTCCAGGCAGCCATTCTGTGGACGGCGACCCTGGGACCCGGGTGTCCGCCCACGGGGCCCTGTGCCTCCTGGGACGCAGTGGTGGACGCCCTGGGTGTGTCCCAGGAGGAGGCTTGGATGAACCTGCCCTGCACCCCAAGGGAGACCCCGCTTGTGCCCGGTGCGTGTTACTGCAATGCTACTGGGGGCTACGGCGGACCCACGTGTTCCCTTCTTGTGCCTGGGTGCAACGGCTGTGCCGTCCCGGCGGTCCCTGGGGTCCCCGTGTCCCACTGGGTGTCCACGGGAACCCCCGTGTTTGGAACCCTGGGGCAGCCCGTGGTGGCGGCCCCACTGTGTGACGGCTCCTGGGCGGGCGCCGACGCCCCTGGGGACCTGGCTTGCGCTCCAGGGGGGTGCTTGTCAACCGCCACAGAGGGTCCCCAGTGCAACTTGGCACGGTGCAGCGGCAGGGTCGACACGGGGCTGAGGTGTGGGGGCGAGTCCATCGGGGCGTGCACCACCGCGTACGAGGGTGGGTGTGAGTGTAACCCTGGGACCTGGAGAGACCCCAGGACTCGGTGTGCCTCGTGCCTGTCCACGCACGTGGCTGTTGCGGACTCGGGCTCCGACTCCGACTCTCCAGAGTTTGTGTGCGTTCCAGTTGCCGCCGCGTGCTTTGCTGGCACCGGGACTCCTCCTTGGGCTCCACGGGTGCCTTGCTCTGGTCACGGGAACTGCGCCTTCCTGGGCCCCAGCAAGGTCCAGGTCCAGTGCGTGTGTCTGCCTGGATGGAGTGGTCCCCTGTGCGACACGGGTGCGGCGGAGGTGACTGGGGTCCCGGGGGTGTGTGCCGCCGCAGAGGCACTGGGGGCCGCGTGCAAACGGGCCCTATGGTCCCGTCAAGCCTCTGCCCTGGAAGAGTACACGACTCGGGTGGTGCACTTGGTGGGGCCCTCGGCAGCTGGCGACGCGAGTGCTGCGGAGGGCACGTGTCTGGCCCTTGGGGGTCGAGTCGCCGCCTCTGCCCTGGCGCTGGATCCGGTGTCAGAGTCCTTCTTCTCCGCCGAGAATGTCAATGGGTGGGTGCGCAACGAGGGCACCGGCTCCCTGGAGTACTCCCGGGTGGACGTGTCCCCCTGGGTGCCCCTGGGGGTGTTTTGCGAGGTCCCCACCTGTCATCTGGGGCCCGGGGCGTCTGCGTTCCCACGAGCCTGGGGCACAGGGGCAGCCATCGTGCACATGGACCTGAGTTCCGCCAGGGGGGCGACCCTGGGAGGACTGCTCAGCGGAGCCGCAGGGGGGTCCAGTGCTCAAGTGGACGCTGCGTGTGGCGGCGGCGGCAGGGTCGAGGCACGCCTGGGGCTCGGGCCAGTGGACGGGGAGGACGACGCGATGTGGTATGGCTTCCTGTGGAGTGCGTCCTGGCTTGGGGTGGGGGACGGAGGCGGGGACGCCCCTCGTGGCCTGGCCCAGGTCCTTGGCTTGGGTAACGTCACTGGGGTGGACCCAGGGGCAGATTATGACACTCGGGCTCTGTACCTTGTGACCGCCCTGGTGGCGGGGGAGCGTAGGGTGTGGCGAGTCATGGGCATGGACGACCCTGGGCACGCGTCTCTGCAGCGTTTGAGTCGAGAGGCGGTGGCACCTCTGGCGGTGACCCAGGTCGTGGTCCTGGGGGTGCTGTGCACCCTTCCTGAAATGCCACTGGAGACGATGGCCACTCTGCAGCCCCGAGCGCTGGTGCTAGACACTCGTGTGAGAACGTAGAGGGGGGGAGGAGGGGCGAGCACTCACTCTTGCATTGCGTTTCGGGAATTAGCGTCGGTTTCGTCCCCCCCCCCCGGGCAGGGAAAATGCATCCGCTTCTCCCCCCTCGTCCTCACTTTTCATTTCACAAGAGGCCACAGCGGAAGAATGGACCGTCTCCACGCGGGTGCTGGGGCGTGCGCCGGGGCCGAGGACGAGGGCCCAGCCGGTGCCGGAGCGGGGGCCTCGACCCCCGTGACCCCTGCGGCTCCCTCCTGGGGCGTCCCAGCAACGTGTCTGCGCCCACTGGACGCCATGGACACCCGAGCGGGCCTTGACATGTGGGCGGAGAGTTTCAGCCAGGCCAACGAGGACTTCTCCCTCCTGTTCTCTTCTCCTGGGTCCGTCACGGAGGCGCCGGGCCCGGCGTCCGCGGGGGTGCCCCCCATCTACCTGACCACCAAGGAGGGGGACGCCAAGTACGTGGCCATGTACCACCGCACCGCCGCCCTGGCCTTGCTAGCGGATCATGTGCTGGCCGGCCTGGACGGCCAACGCCACGCGCCGTTCCTGAACGAGCCCAACCTGTGGGCCATTCTGGCCCTGGTCCGTGGTCTGGAGGGCCCCGTGCCAGAGGCCTCCGAGGTGGACGTCGTGCCCATGCTGTACGACGCGGTGGGTCGGTGTCTGGTTCGCCACCCTTGTGCGCCAGGGACCGCCACGGACTTCTGCGAGCGCATCAGACGCCCCGCGTTGGCCATTCTAAACGTCATGGCTGACCGGATGGACTGGGTACCCCACCTGAGGGCCATCGACAACGCCACGGGTCTGTTGGTCTGTGCCCCGTCCGACTTGACCCCCAGTGTCGTCTTTGGCGCCTGTCGGTTCCTGGAGAAGCTGATCCGGAGGGGGTACTGCAACGGGGCCCAGAAGAGCGCCATGGTGGACATGGCGCGGGCACAGGCCAGGCACTTCACCGGGAAGTGTGTGGCCATGGTTGGCCTCCTGGGCCTCACCCTGGCGGTGGGGGAGAAGGAGCCAGGCCTGAGGTGGTCCATCGCTATGTACCCCGAGCTCGCCGACGCGGCGCTGACCAAGTGCCACTGCAGCACCGTGCTTCTGGACCGGGTCTTCCTCCTCCTCACAAACTCGGTGGTGGAGGTCATGAAGAAGGGCATCTCGGGCCACGAGCCGTGGTTGAAGCAGTGGATCTCCGTGCATCGGGCGTGTGCAGGGTTCGTGAACGCGAGGGGGCTTGGGCCCGACCCCTCCACGTTGCCCGCTCCGACTCGGAAGCTGCTGCAGAAAATGAAAGAGGCCGTCGCCGCCGTGAACCGCATCGTCTCGGACCTTGAGTCCAGCGACGACGAGGACGGGTACGCGAGCAGGGCTGAGCAGTCAAGCCCCTTCTCCGACTCGGGAGAAGGGGAGACCGTCGTCGCGGGGACTCTTCTTGACCTGGCCTCCGGTGTGGAGCCTGCCACGTGCCCTTCTCCCTTCATCGCGGGGACTCTGTTTGACCCGGCCTCCGTTATGGAGCCTGTCACGTGTCCTTCTCCCTTTGTTGTCTCTTACCCCGTCCCTGCCCCCCCTTCCCTTCTGTAGAGCGTGTCAGTGCATACCATTCCTTGTGTGTGCGCGCGTTCCAGCGAACCTACTTGAGTGAAACAACAAATGCACGTCCTGACAATATGCTGTACACCGCGAATGTGCCGGCGGCGACACCGACGACGTTCATTGGGTTGATGTCCACTCCGTAAGCAGAGTTGAAGTCAAAGGTGCTGTTGTACAAGTTTGCAATGAGCATGGGGAGGACCAGGGCTTGTACAATCACCATGATGAGGACGAGGGTGGGGGCGGAGTCCGAGCTCGAGCCCGAGCCCGGCCCCCCTCTTGGGCTCCCAAGGGTGGGGTCGCCCTTGTCTTCGGTGAACAGGGCCTTGAGGTGGGCCGCGAACACGGGCCACCTCATGTGGATGGCGAACAGCAGGAGGGTGGGGGGCACGTAGTGCATCGCCAGGTTGACGGCGTTGATGATGCCCAGGGGCTTGCCCTCCCCTTGGGAGTCCACGATGCTGATGTCCAGCATGGGGACCGCGGTGATGAGGGTCGTGACGCTGAAGAGGACCCCCAGGGTGGGCACGGCCCCAAGGAGGAGGACGACGCCCTCGGCGGCGGTGGCCTTGGTCGTGTCCTCGTGGCCGTGGAAGGCCCCCTGGGTGTCCACGGCAATGGCCACGAGCCACACGGTGGCGAAGACGCCACTGAGGCCCAGTCCCCAGTACGGAAAGTGGTGCAGGGAGAAGGTGATGGTGAACAGGCGGTAGATGAAAAGGGCCCCCACGGAGAGGACGTAGGGCACCAACGCCGTGGGGCTGTGACTGGGCAGGGGCACGACAAGGGGCCCCCCGGCAGTGGCCAGTGCGCTGTCGTAGCATACCTTCATCAGGGCGGCGTACACGCCCACGGTGACCACCGCAATGGCGTCCACGGTCAGGGTGCTGACGTTGACCCCGTACGCGGTGTTGAAGTCCACGACGCTGGAGTACAGGGAGGCGACCACCAGGGGCACCACGATGGTGCCCAGGGACAGGAAGGCGGTCAGGGCGGGGCCCGGAGCCGCGTCGCTGTCCAGGAGCCAGGCCAGGTGCTGCACGAACACTGCCCACCGCATGTGGATGACCACCACCAAGGTCACGGGGGGTATGTAGTGGATTACGATGTTGCCCACGTTGATGAGGGCCAGGGAGGTGTCACCCCCCTGGGTCTCCACGATGTCCACGTCCAGAATGGGCATGGCGGTGATGAGGGTGGCGACGCACAGGAGGACCCCCAGGGTGGGCACCACCCACATGAGCATGAGGACCCCCTCTCGCGTGGGCAACTCGTTGGCGGGCGTCCTGCCATCCCACTGAGCCTTGTCCAGGACCATGGCTCGGACCCAGGCCAGGGCAAGCACCAGGCTTAGTAACAGGCCCCAGTAGGTGAAGTGGGTCAGGGACATGTCTCTGGTTGCTGCCCGTTGGATGATGATGTAGCTCAGCACGACGATGTAGACACCTAGAATCCGAGCAGAGTCCAAGGCCCGGAATGGGTGGGAGGCCCTGGACCATGCGCGGTGCACAAGGGATTTGCGGTCGTCCCCGTGTACGTCCCCGTCCTCGGGTGGTGTGTCTTTCTGCTCTTTCAGCTGGCTGTACACGTACGGAGCCATGGGTGTCGGCTCGAGCGCACGCGCGAGCACGAGCACGGACACGGACACGCAAACGTGACAGTGACAGTGACAGCTTTGCTGTCCACCGGTGCCTGGTGATTGTTATATGTGAGGAGGGGGTTCCTAAACCCCGCTCTGTTACCCACCCCCTATTTTGGGGTGAAACCGTTGTCCTGGTTGGGGGCGACCCAGTGTCGACACACCTCTCTTTGTCACTGGTCCGGGACCATGAAGCGGAGTATGCAGTGGAGTTCCGAGGGCGACGGTGACGGAGACGGAGACGCGGGGCAGACGCAAAGGCACCAACGGGCGAGAGTGGGGGAGGAGCCGGAGTTTGAGGCAGAGGCGGAGTTTGAGCAAGAGCCAGAGCTTGAGCTCGAGCTTGAGGACGAGCACGAGCAAGAATTCGAGGCGGAGGCGGAAGCAGACTTCGAGGCTGAGGCAGAGTTTGAGCACGAGCCAGAGCTTGGGCTTGAGCACGAGCACGAGCACGAGCACGAGCAAGAATTCGAGACGGAGGCAGAGTTCGAGTTCGAGGCGGAGGCGGAGGCGGAGGCGGAGGCGGAGGCAGAGGCAGAGGCAGAGGCCGAACCAGAGCCTTGCGTGTCTGGTCGTCCCTGGTTTCCAATACATCGAAGAGGGGTGTGTGCCGTCGTGGTGTCCTCGTCAGTTGACGGCTCGGAATTGTTTGACTTCCTGTCTCGTCGAGGGTTGGTGTTGGACGACGGCGGCGGCGACGACGACCCCTCCTCCTTGGGACTGGGTCTCGGACTTGCGTGTCCACACCCGCCCAAAGTCCATGACGTGTCTACAATGAGTCGGTCTTCTCCCTGCACCAAGCAACTGTTCCAGCTGTGTGGAGTGTGGTCTGGGGCGTGGACGATGGTGAACGCCGGCCGAGACAGTGTCGTCCTCGTGTGTGCCTCTGAGGACCGGGCGTGGGAAGTGGCCTCTGCACTGACATGCCCGGGTGACGCCAAGGGCATGACCAACACTCGGTGCATGGAGCTGGGGAGGGTGCTCCGAGTCCCTAAAACTCGCCACGTGCTAACCTCCCTTGAGAGGGTGGGAGCCGGCTCCGGGGCCCGGGGGCCGCTCGTCGCGCCAGTGCCCTGGGAAGTGTTCACCATTGTGGCCCTCCATGAGGTGCCAACGTTTCGAGGGGAGACGCCCCTGGGCACGATCCAAGACTTCTTGGGTGGGTCTGGGTCGGGTGCAGCGATGTCCCTTGGTGGGGGCCAGGGAGGGCCTGACCAGTCCCACGTCACGGTGGCGTCCCTGGCCTTGAGGGCCTTGGCGGCAGACTGGGCAGACGACGGGTGTCGACCTGGAGAGGTGTTCAATCGGTTGGTAAAGGACATGGGGTACTCGGGTCCGGTGCTGGTGTTGGTGCCAGGGTGCAGTGTAAAGGTGCCCCAGGGCCCTCTCCGAGACGCGCCCCTGTGGAAGGAGGTCCACCGAAGTCGCATTGCCGCCCTGGGTGGGAACCGGGACCCGGTGGTGCACACGGACTTTACGGTGGTTGGGCTTCAAGAGGTGTCCGATGGTGACGTCCCGGAGTGGAGGACCCTAGTGGCAGCGGGGACCCACACCGGGCACGCCACCTTGGTGGCCTCCGTCGTCGTTGACGTCCCCGTGCCCTTGGTCCTCCCACGGGCAGTGCTTGAACTTGGACCCGACACACAATGGGAACACGGACGCGAGAGCTTGCACGATCATGAGTACGAGGACGCGGGACCGGCCCCAGGGCCGGTCCCGGTCCCGGTCCCGGCCGCGGCCGAGGCCACGTTGGACCTTGTGTTTGACGACACACTGTCAGCCGCTGGAGTCGGGTACCACTTGGGGGACCGTCGTGCCCTGGTTCGACTTGCCAGATTTCACATGTGGTCCGAGGTGATGCAGTCCTCCTTCCGACGCACCGGGCCAGGCATCGGCACTGGCCCCGTCGTCAAAGCAGACGTGGTGCCCCTGTGCTCCTTGGCGGCCCATGCTACGTCTTGGGTGTTCAGTCCCGAGTTCGTGGCGGGGTGCACCTCCAATCTTCGAACCAAGCCCGTGTGGTATGACCATCGGCCGGCCTTGGTGGCCATGGCTGCCTCCGGGGTCATGGGGGCGGTCCTGGGTCATCGCAGGAGCCCAGGCACCTCGGCGGTGGTTGCGGTGCATGGAGTTGGGACCGTGTTCCAGGACTTGGTGGCCGCTCTTGGAGACACCCTGCCCCGAGACAGTGTTCTGCTGGACGTAACGTGTGACCGCCGGGTTGTGCCCACCCCCTGGATGACCTGGGTGTCCCTGTGGGCCTTGCTGGCGACGCCTGGGCCCCTGTTAAGTGCCAGGGGGCGGGCCCGACTTGCCTCTGGTGTCATGACCGTCCTGAGGAGTCCCCGGACGCCCAGTGTGCGCCAGGTGTGGCTCCTGGCAGTGTCCCTAGCGTGTGCCGTGTGTCAAGGGCTCATCGGAGGGGCCCGGACCCTGCCTGGCCCCGTGGCGAGTGTCCTGGAGGGGGAGGGCTGGAACGCGGCCCTGGCAATGGTGGAACGCCTGCGGGACAGTGCGTCAGGGACCGTGGCCACTGCTGCTCGGGAATTTGGGGTGGCCCTCACCGAGTTCTGGGCCAACTTGGAAATTGTCAAGGGGTGGGCCACGACGGTGGAGCCTGGCAAAAGTGGCCCTCGAGTACCATTGGCAGCCCGTGACATCGCGGGGACGACCGCCCTCATGGGTCTCGTGTCCGAGGTACAGACCAAGGGCGGGGCCGCCCATCCCTCTGTCCTGCGGGACGTCCTGGCGGCCCTGCAGAGCAGGTGCTTGGTGGCTGTGTCGCAACAGCCGGCGGCGTTGAAGGAGACCACCTGCGAGTTCTTGGGCAGTGGGGGTCACGCCCGAGTCGCCACCAAGCTGACCTTCAGTGAGGTCATCATGGGGGGCCCAGGGTTGCCCCTGGTGCACCCCGGCATCGTGGGGCCCGGGTGGGTCGCCATCAGACCCTGGCCCTGCTTCACGCTGGTGCTCATGGAGGGCACCGGGACGGCAGAGGCCCCGGTGCCGCCCACGGACCTTCAACTGGCCACCGTGTTCGAGACACTGGTGGGGCGTGGGGTGGGTCTCGTGGGCATGGGGCCCGGCAGGGTGCCCTCCGAGGTGAACGTCGCCACGGGGGCGGCGAGGGGGTTTCAGACCCATTGGGCCTGCAGGACCAGCTGCACCCAGTCTGGGACCCCCCTGGGCATGGAGATGGCGATGTCCATCGTGGTGGGGCTTGGGGTGGCGATGACCAGTGCGTCTCCCACCTTTCCGCGGTCCAGTGGCTCAGGCCCCGGGGCTGGCCCCGAGGGCCTGGTGGTCTCTCTTGCCAACGCCGCGGTGACCAGGGCACGGGCCAGGCTGGAGACCTGCGTGGCCCTCGTGACCAAGGCGTCCACGGTGGACCAGGTGGGGGCCGTCAAGGCAGAGCTAGCCTTGGTACTACAGGAGGTACAGGTGGACGTGGTGCCCGCCCTGGGGCTGCTGGCCTCCCTGATCCTGGAGCGACTGCACGAAGTCCAGACCCACCTTCGGACCCTGTCTGTGCACTCCCCTCGGACCCTCCTCCTGGCAGTCGTCAATGACACGGCGGCCCTGTTGGAACGCGTGGGAGGGGTGCTTCGGTGTGCCGGCACGGACCCAGGGGCTGGCATGGGGTCCTTCGTGTACGTGGCTCCTAGCGAGGCCCTGGGGACCGTGTTGGCAGTGCTGGCCTTTGTGGCTGCCCGTGTCAGGGCCGACCCTGGGTGGGAGGTGGCTCAAGGGGCGGGCATGGGCCTGGACGCGGTGGTGCTTGGGCCCCCCGACGTCGTGCCCGTGTTTACAGAGACCCCCACCGGGGCGCCCCTGTGGAGGGGGGTCCCTCTGGGGTCGCGGTCGGTGCCGGGGGTTGCTCGCGTGGCCTGGGCCGTCGCCAAGTCCATGCAGGGGGCAAGGAGGGTCCAGAGCCCAGGAGTGGCCCTCCAGGGGCACCAGGGCCACTTCATGGACCCTGCCGCGTCCATGGCCCTTGCCACTGGGCCCGGCCCACGAGCCCTGTTGGCTGCCACCCAGGAGTGCATGCACACACGGTTCCCCCTGGTGGGTAGACCCATCCTGGTGGACGCGGGGGCGGTCAAGTTCATGCAGGCCCTGGGCACGCATGCAGACCTGGTGACCCTGGTGCGGGACATGCGGTTCAGTGCCGCGAGGGCCACAAGTGTGTTTCAAGCCCTGGGCACACTGGAGGCTGCCTTGGGCGGCGATGACGACCCTTTGGCAGCTCTTCGAACCTTTGTGGCAGTGTGTCAAGAGGGTGACTCGAGCGCGAGCACGAGCGCGAGCACGACGGTGCTTGGCCACCAAGGACTGCCGTGCACCATACCCCTGGCACGCGTAAGGGACCTGGTGGACCAGGTGTGGGCAGTGGACACGTCCCCCGCCAGTCCCCAAGTGTCTCTGGACACCTTGAGCGCAGGACTGACTCTGGAGGCCGTGGGTGTGATCCCCTTGGGAGTGGGAGACCCTCTGGGGGCCCTTACCCAGGGCCACAGTTCCTTAGCAAGGGTGATGGTGGGACCAGACGTTGCCATCGCCGCGGCATTGACCTCTCCCAGCTCCCTGTGGACCCAGGGGTGTTCGCTGGAGCCGGGGGTGGTCCCCGTGCCTGCACAGTGCGTCGCCCTGGCCATCGAGTCCTGTGGAGGGGACCCACCCCAGCCAGGGTCCTTCCGGGTGCGACCCTCAAGGGAGACCCTGCGGAACGCCATCAGTCCGGAGGTGGCCCTGGCCCGAATCGGGACCCTGTGCGTTCGACACCAGGCCCTGCCTTGGGAGGGCCGAGGACCCGGGCCAGGGCCCATGCAACCCCTGCCCTGGGAGGGCCTGGGGTCTGGTGCAGTGCCCCTCCTGGAACCGGCCCAGGGTGGGGTGTTTACGTACCGATGCCCCGTGCCGGGCCTGATCCCACAGCCACCCGACTTCTCCCGTCCCACGAACGGCACGGAGACAACCCGGGTCTTCTCCGAGGTGTGTGCCTGGAGTGTGGCGGAGTTCCCCACGGTGGGGCCCGTGTCTGCCTGGCTCCGATGCGGACGTCTACGGAGCACCGTGTTCGACGGCGCCAGGGTCCAGGCCTTGCTGGACGTCCACCTGGAGGACGGCAGTTGGCTGTTCCTGGACAGTGCACAGGGTGTGAAGGGGCAGGACCTTGCCGCTGCCTGTGGCGCTTGCTTTGCCACTGGGACACTGGAACCAGTGAAGACTCTTGTGAAACGTGCTCCCTACCACGCAATGCTGCTGCTGCCTGGCCCTAGTTGGACTCTTCGGGTCGCGGGCTCCGCGTCCCCTGTGTGGCGGGACGACGTGTTGCAACACCCGGACACACGGACCTGTGTGTCCATGCTACTCGTGGGGGAGTCGGAGGCGTCCGTGGACCTGGGTCCAGGGGGTGCCATCGACGTCTTTAACCACGGCCCGGGACGGGAGCGCACCGCAGCCTTCCCCGCAGTCCCACCCCCTGGAGTGCCCTGGGAGACTGGTCGCGGAGGAGTCATGCCCTACGAGGCGGTCATCACGTTGCCCCCCTGGCACTTTGTCGTCCTGACGCACGGACCCTGGGTGGCAGACAGTGCCGTGTGGGACCGAGTCACCACGTCCCACGAGGCCTGGAAACGGTGCAGCAGGCGGGGAACCCCTGCCTGCATCCCTGGGCCTGGGGTGTCCGCGAGGGACATGGACCCAGACTTTGGGTGGCTAGATGAGGACCCGGGACGTAGCCTGTCTGTCGTGCCCTCGTTAACTTTCTGTGTGTGTCCAAAGCGACTGTAGAGAATCGTGAATGCATTGCGTGCGTGCGCGCGAGCGAGCGAAGTGGTCAGCAAGTCACACGTCGCGTGGCAGTGCCACCAGTGCAAATCCCTGCAGAGGTTTCGACAGGGGCCACACCTCCGCCACGACACTGATGTACTGGGTCCACGCAGGGGTGTTGAAGGTGGCGTCCCAGATGGAGTTCATGATGTGTTGTCGCTGACTCGAGGCAAAGGTGTACAGGGCGTCCCGTGGCACCGTAAGGGCCATGGGTTGATGGGTCCAGACACGGGGCAGTCCCAGTCGAGACTTTCTGTCCGTGCGTGGTTGTAGCCGTATGGTGACCGGCACCATCGTGGTTGTCACCGCCGGTCGAAACAAACCAGGACAAGACGCCAAGGCAGACCCCTGCAGAGTCACAATCGCGTCGGGGCCACAGGGGGTCCCCAACAGAGGGACGTTGTCAGCCACAAACTGGCTGTACCACTGGTTGCATATCGCATGCGTTCGGTGTCGGCGCTGTGCCCGCGCCCGGGATCGAGCCTCCCTCTTCTTGGACCTCCCCCTCTGACCCGAGGCCTGCATCGTTGAGTTGTGTGCGCGGTTCAGAACTGGCGCCCCCATGCACCCCCGCAAACCCCGTTGGTCTTATTGTCAGAAATTTCAACCCCCCTGGGTGGGCATTCACAATGGCGCGTGGAGTCAGGAGGCACCAGCCCCCTCGGTCTATCGATGTGGTCTATGGGTATGATACCTCTCTTTCACGGAGGGCAACAGGGTTCGAGTCCCTGCATCGATGATTCTCATTTTTTCTTTTTCTCCCGTTTTGACAGTAGCGAGGGCCATGCTCATGAGCACGGAAAACAGAAAACACGAAACCGCTCATAGGTATTGTCGCGAGCACCACTAGAAATGGCAACAGGGTTTCTCCGTACCCCCTCTCAGCGCGAGTGGCAGGCGCGCTGAACCCTCCTTGACACACCAGGCACTGGTCTGTTCGGTTC
>Ga0214921_10009363_pt1 | contig 12418 bp, 9 predicted proteins | sample LL1505_MetaG_FD_177992 | JGI IMG/M metagenome (GOLD analysis project Ga0214921, IMG submission 177992) | Freshwater microbial communities from Lake Lanier, Atlanta, Georgia, United States - LL-1505 | ecosystem: Environmental > Aquatic > Freshwater > Lake | place: USA: Georgia | collected 2015-05-28 | reverse complement strand
GAGCAAAGCCAATCTTTGCAACCTTTTTCTCAAGATTAACGAGTCCTGCTTGTTGTGCGAGCACTGCTGCCGCGATGAGATCGTCAGCGCCTTTTGTCATAGAGACGATATACGTTTCAATAACTTCAGGACCAAAGCGTTCGATTAAATCTTCAACGGCAATAAAGGTGTTAAGCGTTTTTGCACCAGCGGCATCAAGTTTGCTTGCATCTAACTTAGCTGAAGATGCGAGTTGAGCAATAAGAATAGGAAATTTATCGTCATGAGAAAGTTCAATGTAATTGCCTGTAATCATCTGCTTCAGTGCGTGGTGGTGAGCATCTGAATGTTCACGGATATCAAGCGTTGCATCGGTAAGGCCAAAAGCTGCAACGGTGCGGATAGTGCGCTCGAGTAAACCAGTTGCTAATAGTTCACCGCGGTGAGCAAAGAGAGAATCACGCATCAAAGTAAGGTCTGCAAGAAGTTCGGCGGTGTTCTTGTAATCACGACCTGCTACATGCGGGCCACGCGCAGCATGGCGATCGCGGGTCAGAGCTAATCGATGCACTATCGCAGTTGCCTTCAATCGATATGGCTCTTGAGCATTCAGACGTAAGAAGCGTGCTTCAAATTCTGGCAAGTTTTTAATATCAGCATCAACTGATGCGGTGAGTTCTGGAGTAGCACCTGCGATACGTGTAGAGACAGAGAGCATTTTGCGCAGGTGGTTCATCGCAGCGATTGTTGCTCGAATTGCGTGGCCCACTTGAAGAACAACGGCATCTTCAGTGATTTGTGGCGTGATATTTGGGTTTCCATCACGGTCACCGCCGATCCACGTGCCAAATGTCAAAGGTCGCGCAGTAACGGGAAGATCAATCTGAAGGCGCTTGAGTTCGCGAGCAAAATCATTGAGAACCTCAGGCAATGTATTTTCAGCGAGCTCATCGAGGTAGTAGAGCGCATTGATTGCTTCATCAAGAGGTTCAGGTCGATTTAAGCGAAGCTCATCTGTCTGCCACAAGAGGTCAACTGTTTCGGCAAGACGTTCATCTTGTGTCACAGATTTTGGAGTATCGAGCAGCGCTGCAATTTCGCCTAATTTATAGAGAATAGAACGTCGTGCAGCTTCTGTTGGATGTGCAGTGAAGACCGGGCGAATGTTGAGATTATTAATTACCTTCACCAATTCTGCATGAGAGATTTCATGGCCCGGAATCGGATTCTTCATTGCGTCATCAATCTTGTCGATTGCACGAGTAATCCACGAACCACCGTGGGAGCGCACTTCGGCTAGAACGCGCGAGCGGTGAACTTGCTCTGCAACATTGGCCAAGTGGAAGTAGGTGCTAAATGCACGCACCAGTTGGGTGGCATCATCGACGGAAAGTTTTTCAAGTAATTCAACGCCGCCGCCTTCACGAACGCCTTTTCGCACACTCTCGACGAGATCAAGTAGTTGTTGTCCTTCTTGTCTCACAAGTGATTGCCCAAGAAGATCACCAAGGCGTCTGACATCGCTGCGAAGGGTTGCATCATCGGATGCAATGATGTTCTTCGTCTGCGGAGTCTCAGTCACTGGAGAATTATCACAGATGGAGAGAGCCCGATAGACTGTAATTGTTAGCCCCCCTTCTTCCTGAAGCGGGGCCTTAAGGCGTTTGGAGGGCACTTTCAATGAGAGGAATTCTCTCGGTATTACATAGTGATACCGAAATTGCATCTGCGCTCAGCGATTCCTCCAAAATCATTGCACCATCATCAAGCTATCCATTTTTGATTGCCATGAAGGCTCAACACCAGCCGTTGCTAGTTATTACAAGCTCTAGTCGTGCGGCTGAAGACTTGAGTGAATATCTCAAGAGCTTGCATCCACTCGTGTATGAATTTCCTGCTTGGGAAACGTTGCCTCACGAACGATTAAGTCCACGTAGCGACACTGTCGCACGCAGACTTTCTACTCTTTATTCACTGACAGAAAATCAGAGCAACCCCATCGTTGTTGCGCCAATTCGCGCAGTGATACATCGCTTCATTGCTTCACTTGCGAAAACCCCACTGTGGACGTTAGAAATTGGCCAAGAAATAAGCCTCACCGAACTCATTAACCATCTGACCAGCCTTTCATTTACCCGCACTGATTTAGTTGAAAAGCGTGGAGAGTTTGCAGTCAGAGGCGGGATTGTCGATGTCTTCCTCCCGCTTGCTATGCATCCTGTGCGCATCGATTTTTTCGGAGATGAGATTGAAGAGCTTCAATATTTTGAAGTTGCGGATCAACGTACGAGTGAAGCAGTAGTTGGAAAACTTGCCATACTTCCCTGTCGAGAATTACTGCTCACAGATTCAATCTGCGAAAGAGCTGAGAAATTAAAGGGTAAATATCCTGCAGCAGTTGAAATACTCGACAAGATAGCCCAAGGAACTATCGTCGAAGGAATGGAATCTCTGATTCCACTTCTGACGGATGACTTTGAAACAATTCTTGATCGCATGCCTGCGGGCACCGAAGTTATCTTTATCGATGATGAACGTATTCGCTCACGTACAGCAGATTTAATCGAGACCAATCAAGAATTTTTAGAAGCTTCCTGGTCAAACGCGGCTATTGGTGGTGCTGCACCACTGCCGGTTGAGCAGGTGACATATCTAGATTGGAATGCGTTGCAGCAAGAAATGGCGCAACTTTCACTTCCTATCCGCGCGTTCAATAGTTTTGGTAGTGATCTGGATACAAGCGCTCACTTCCTTGATATTTCAGCGATAGATCCGATGCGCGGAAATGTCGAGGCGCTCTGCGAATTACTTCGTACTGGGCTTGAGGCACACCATGCAGTTATCTTTTCTACAACAGGCCATGGAATGGCTGAGCGCTATGCCGGAATCTTCCGCGATGCTGATTTACCAGTGCAGATGGTGCAATCTCTGGCTGCGCAGCCTACGAAGGGTTCAATCCATGTCACGCAATCAACGCTGGGTTATGGGTTTAAGAGTGACCATGCAGAGATTCTCTTTATTACCGAGCGCGACTTATCGGGCAGCAAGACGAATAGTAAAGATGGTGCGCGCATGCCATCAAAGCGCAAGCAAGCTATTGATCCTCTGGAACTTCGTGTTGGGGATTTTGTAGTTCATGAACAACATGGAATTGGAAGGTATTTAGAACTCATTCAGCGAACAGTCGGTGGGGTAACTCGTGAATATGTAGTGATTGAGTATGCACCTGCCAAACGCGGACAACCGGGTGATCGCATCTTTGTTCCGACAGATACTTTGGAGCAAGTCAGTAAATATGTCGGAGGTGAGACACCAACCGTGCACCGTATTGGTAGCGGTGAATGGCAGAAGGCGAAAGGTCGTGCACGAAAGGCTGTGCGCCAAATAGCAGGTGAACTCATTCGACTCTATGCCGCGCGCACGAGTGCACCTGGCTTCGCATTTTCTCTCGATACTCCGTGGCAGCGCGAACTTGAAGACGCTTTTTCTTATATTGAAACACCCGATCAGCTATCAACTATTGAAGATGTCAAACGAGATATGGAAAGACCATATCCGATGGATCGCATCATTTGTGGTGATGTTGGGTATGGAAAGACTGAGATTGCGATTCGAGCAGCATTTAAGGCTGTGCAAGATGGCAAACAGGTTGCGGTTCTTGTTCCAACCACACTTCTTGTGCAACAGCATTCAAAGACTTTCGCCGAACGTTTTGCAGGATTTCCTATCAAGGTAGCTGGGCTTTCACGTTTTAATACTGCGAAAGAGAGTAAAGAGATCCTTGCCGACCTTGCAGCGGGTGCGGTTGATGTCGTTATTGGAACGCATCGCATTCTCTCGCAGGATGTGCAGTTTAAAGATTTAGGTCTTGTTGTCGTTGATGAAGAACAGCGATTCGGTGTTGAACAGAAAGAGTCACTGAAGAAGATGCGCACTACGGTGGATGTGTTGGCAATGTCTGCAACCCCTATTCCACGTACGCTTGAAATGGCTGTCACTGGCATTCGTGAGATGTCGACGATTACAACGCCTCCTGAAGAGCGCCACCCAATTCTTACCTATGTTGGCCCTGCAGAAGATGCCCAGATAAAGGCCGCAATTCACCGAGAACTACTTCGTGATGGCCAAATCTTCTATATCCATAATCGAGTTGAATCCATCGATCGTGCAGCTTCCAAGTTACAAGAATTAGTTCCAGAAGCACGTATTCGTATTGCACATGGCCAAATGTCGGAAGGACAGTTGGAAGATGTCATTCTGGCTTTCTGGAATCGTGATTTTGATGTCCTTGTCTGCACAACAATCGTTGAGAGTGGACTTGATATCGCCAATGCAAATACCCTGATTGTCGAACGTGCAGATAACTTCGGTTTATCTCAGTTGCATCAACTACGTGGTCGAGTAGGCCGTGGCCGAGAGCGCGCTTATGCCTATTTCTTATATCCACAAGATCAACCTTTGACAGAGGTTGCACTAGATCGCCTCAAGACAATCGCTACGAATACTGATTTAGGTTCTGGAATGCGGGTTGCTCTTAAAGACTTAGAGATTCGCGGTGCTGGAAATTTATTGGGCGGAGAACAATCAGGTCATATTGCAGACGTTGGATTTGATTTGTACATGCGCATGGTGGGTGAGGCAGTCAATGATTACAAGACTGGCTTTATTGAGACTGAAGAGAAGAACCACGAATGCAAAGTGGAGCTACCTATCAATGCCCACTTATCCGAACAGTATGTTCCTGGAGAAAGACTTCGTTTAGATTTATATCGACGACTTGCTGATGTGCGCAATAGTGAAGATGTTGAATCAATTCGCGAAGAATTAATAGATCGCTTTGGTGATCTTCCGGCTGAAGCGCTCTCTCTTCTGCAAGTGGCTCAACTACGTGCCTTTGCAAAGTCACTTGGAATCAGAGAAGTAGTTGCCGCGGGCAAATACTTGAGAATTTCTCCTTTGATCCTGCCCGAATCTAAACAGCTGCGCCTGCAGCGACTATTCCCCGGCTCTCTCTATAAAAGCGCGACAAATACAGTGATGATCGCAATTCCTCGTGCGGCGGCGTGGACTCCGACTGCACAAGGCTCTCAACTTTTAGGGGATACTTCTCTCCTGGAGTGGGCGGTGAAGTCCCTCGATCAATTAACGAAAGCGAGCTCTACGTGAAGAAGATTCTTGCCCTCTTGGGAGTCATCTCAGTCTTTGCACTCTCAGGATGCGGAAAAGTTGATACCGCTGCAACTGTGGGCAGTATGACGATTTCCCAATCTTCAGCGCAGGCAACTGTCGATGAAGTACTTGCAGAGCGTGCAAAGGTTGATACAACGCAGATGCAACTTCAGAGCGGCAATGCCCTCAATCGCAATCAACTTCGCTTCATGATTGTTACAACGCTCTTTGACGAGATTGCAAAGGAACTTAAGCTCGAGGTTTCTTCAACTGAAATTGCAAAAACAAAATCTGATCTGATTACGCAAAGTGGTGGCCAAGATGCACTAGCGAAAAACTTGGTTGCTGCCGAGATTGCTCCATCGAACTTTGATCGCTATGTCCGAGCCATCATCACTTCAAATAAGATTCAAGAAGCTTTGAAGGCCTCTGGAGTCGCGGATGCCGATGTATCTGCGCGAATTACTCAACTCGTTACTGCGAAGGCTGCGCAACTCAAGGTACAGGTCAACCCACGTTATGGGACATGGGATCAACAAAACGGCACCATTGTTGCGACAGACTCAGCTGGGTCTGCAGTTCTTCCTTCAGGTAAGTAATTAGTAACTGGCATGGCAGATTCACAACTTCAACGTCTGGTTGAAGTCATGGATCGTCTCCGCTCACCCGGAGGATGCCCGTGGGATGCTGAGCAAACCCATCAATCACTTATTAAATATTTGCTGGAAGAGTCTTACGAATTTATCGATGCCATCGAAACAGATGACCGAGCAGGAATGCGTGAGGAACTCGGAGATGTTCTGCTGCAGGTCTACTTCCATTCACGCATTGCACAAGATCACCCAACAGATCCTTTCTCTATTGAAGACGTTGCCGGTGCGATTGCAGATAAATTGATCAGCCGCCACCCTCATGTATTTGAAAATCTTGCGGTCAGTGGTACCGATGAAATTATTGAAAATTGGGAGGCAATTAAGGCACGTGAAAAGGGCCGCACATCAGCCATTGATGGAATCGCGATGGCGCAACCTGCACTTCCGTTGGTGGCAAAGATTGTGTATCGCGCTGAAAAGTACAACGTAGATTTGCACGTTGACGAATATTCTTCAGAAAGCGCAACAGAGAAATCAGTTGGTGAGGCGCTAGCTTCTGTGATTTCTTGGGCTCATAAAAATGGAATCGACCCTGAAAATGCCCTTCGCGCACAGGCTCGCGAGATGATCCGCCAGATTCAGGCAGCTGAAAAGCAGGGCTAACCTTCACGGTAGACTGAGCACCTGCCGTTCAGAGTTGAGCGCTGTTACAACAATTCTTAGATTTACAGGAGACACCTCATGGCAATTATCGATGCAATCTACGCTCGTGAAATTCTTGACTCGCGCGGAAACCCAACTGTAGAAGTTGAAGTACAGCTCGAAGATGGAACACAAGCACGCGCTGCAGTTCCAAGTGGTGCATCTACTGGCGCATTTGAAGCATCAGAACTCCGCGATGGCGATAAGAGCCGTTACCTCGGTAAGGGTGTTCAGAAGGCAGTCGCATTCGTTAACGATGAAATTGCTCCTGTTATTGAAGGCTATGACTCACAAGATCAGCGCCTTATCGATTCAGAGATGATTGAACTTGATGGCACACCTAATAAGTCACGCCTAGGAGCAAATGCGATTCTTGGTGTTTCACTCGCTGTTGCTAAGGCATCAGCTGATTCATCTGATCTCTCATTGTTTCGCTATGTAGGTGGACCAAATGCTCACGTGCTTCCTGTTCCGATGATGAATATTCTCAACGGTGGCGCGCATGCTGACACCAACGTTGATATTCAAGAATTTATGATTGCTCCTATCGGTGCAGATTCGTTCCGTGAATCACTACGTTGGGGCGCTGAGATTTATCATGCACTGAAGGCAGTTCTCAAGAAGCGTGGACTAGCTACATCTGTCGGAGATGAAGGTGGATTCGCCCCTAACCTCGATAGCAACCGTGCAGCACTTGATTTGATTATCGAAGCAATCGCAGCCGCAGGTTTCAAGCCAGGTAAGGAGATTGCACTTGCAATGGATGTTGCTGCAACAGAATTTCACGACAATGGTAAGTACAAGTTCGAAGGCTCACTTCGCTCATCGGATGAAATGATTGCCTACTACGCAGAGCTTGTGAACGCTTATCCAATTGTCTCTATCGAGGACCCACTCAATGAAGAAGATTGGGCAGGTTGGAAGTCCATGACTTCATCCCTTGGCTCAAAGATTCAGATTGTTGGAGATGACCTCTTCGTTACCAACCCAGTGCGTCTTGCAAAGGGAATTGAGACTGATACAGCTAACGCACTTCTTGTGAAGGTAAATCAGATCGGTACTTTGACTGAGACTCTTGATGCAGTAGATCTTGCACACCGCGCTAACTATCGCAGCATGATGTCCCACCGTTCAGGAGAAACTGAAGACACCACAATTGCAGATTTGGCAGTTGCCACTAACTGCGGCCAAATTAAGACTGGTGCACCATCTCGTACAGAGCGCGTTGCTAAGTACAACCAACTTCTTCGCATCGAAGAAGAACTCGCTGACGGGGCTGTCTATGCAGGTCGTCAGGCATTCCCTCGCTTTAAGGGGTAATTTTCAATGGCGCGCAGATCCTCTGGGAGCAGGAGAAAGCAGAGTTACCGTTCACGTAACTTGAATTTCAATCGCAACCAAGGCTCTGGGCGTGTATTAGCGGTCGCGGCAATCTTCTTTATGTTGGCGTTATTTCTTGCCCCACCTATTAAGAGCTACTTCGTACAACGTGCGCAGATCAGCGCTTTGCAATCTCAATTGAAGAGCGATCACGCAGCGCTCGATGCAGCACGGAAAGAGTTAACGCTCTGGCAAGATCCTGATTACATTAAATCTCAGGCGCGCGAACGATTGCACTTTGTGATGCCCGGTGAACGTCAATACATCGTTACCGGTGCAGATGGATCAGATTCTGATCAAGCGGCGCAGACTGATGTCGTTACCAATCTTCCTGAAGGGCAACCTTGGTATACCCGCATGATTGCATCCATCACAGAGGCAGGTAAGCAGTGAGCATCGAGAGCCGCCAGGCATCCGAAGCAGATTTGAAGACAATTGAGAACCAATTAGGCCGCACACCGCGTGATGTTCATGCGATTTCATATCGCTGCCCATGCGGTAAACCTGCTGTTGTTGAAACTCCACCACGGCTTTCTGATGGCGAGCCATTTCCAACTTTTTACTACGCAACCTGCCCTCGCCTCACCGCCGCAATTTCTACCCTTGAAACAACTGGCATGATGGAAGAGATGAGCAAACGTCTTGAGACTGATGCTGAACTTGCAGGTGCATATGCAGCAGCTCACGATGATTACATTGCAGCTCGCTCTGCTCTCAAGATTGATGTTCCTGAGATTGAAAATATTTCTGCGGGCGGAATGCCTAATCGCGTGAAGTGTCTGCACTCCCTGATTGCTCACTCACTCTCAGCAGGCCCAGGCGTTAATCCACTCGGAGATGAAGCGCTCCAAGAACTTCCTGACTGGTGGAAGCACCTTTCATGCGAGTAGCAGCCATTGATTGCGGCACCAACTCAATTCGTTTACTGATTGCAGATGTCGAGGGCAGTAATTTCCGTGAAGTCTTCCGTGACATGGAGATTGTTCGGTTAGGGCAAGGCGTTGATAAGACCGGACAATTTCACCCTGACGCCATTGTGCGCACACTCGCAGCAGTAGATAAATATGCTGCCGAGATTGCAAAGCGCGGCGTTGAAAAAATTCGCTTCTGTGCTACCAGCGCTACCCGAGATGCAACCAACCGCGATCTCTTTATCGATGGCGTCAAAGAACGTCTTGGCATCGCCCCTGAAGTAATTCCAGGTGAAGTCGAAGCTGCACTTTCATTCAAAGGAGCCACAAAGGATTTCAATAAAGCAGAAGGCCCATTTCTTGTTATTGATATTGGCGGCGGTTCTACTGAATTTGTCTTCGGAACCGAGAAAGTTGAATTCGCCAAGAGTATGAATATTGGCTGCGTACGTATGTCTGAACGCCACTTCACCAACGGCGATCCTGATCCAGGTCAGATTGCTGCTGCAATCGAAGATATTGATGAAGCTATAAAGCAAGCAGGCAAGATTGTTCCGATTACACAAGCGAAGACCTTGATTGCAGTTGCTGGCACTGCCACCACAGTTGCTGCCGCCGCATTGGATCTTCCAGCTTATGACCGATACGCAATCCATCTTTCGCGCATCTCTGCCGAGAAAACCCATGCGATTTCGAAGATGTTTTTAACTATGAAACGCGTAGATCGTGAAGCACTTGGGTATATGCACCCAGGTCGCGTTGATGTAATCGGCGCAGGTTCCCTTGTTCTCTCTCGCATCATGCTCGCAACAGGTGCCACTGAGTTCGTAGCATCTGAATCAGATATTCTCGATGGAATGGCTTGGTCGCTTGTATAAGTCAATAGAACTTCTCGATAAGGCAATTGTTAAATGCCGTCAATGTCCACGACTAGTCGAGTGGAGAGAAGAAGTAGCAACGGTAAAACGTAAGTCTTACGAAAACCAGCAATACTGGGGCAAGCCAGTTACTGGGTTTGGTTCCACCTCGCCCAAGATGCTGATTGTGGGTCTTGCACCTGGAGCACACGGCGCCAATCGCACGGGACGTATCTTCACAGGAGATTCTTCTGGTGATTGGCTCTATGGATCTTTATATCGCATCGGAATCGCCAAGATTCCAACTTCTACATCGCGAGATGACGGGCAAGAACTGCGCGATACCCGTATATCCATGGCAGTTCGTTGCGCACCTCCTGAAAATAAACCCACCACTGAAGAGCGCGATACCTGTGCGCCGTTCTTTCAGAACGAACTTGAGCTAATCGCCCCCACTGTTCGAGCCTTTGTTGCTCTCGGCAATTTCGGCTGGCAGGTTTTAGTGAAGACTTTGAAGGGGCAAGGCCACCCGATCCCTGCGGCAAAATTTGGCCACGGTGTATCCCTCAAGTACGAATTTCAAGGAGAGCACTACCTGATAATCGGGAGCTACCACCCCAGCCAGCAGAACACCTTCACCGGAAAACTCACTAAGCCGATGCTAGAAGGAATCCTGAAGAAAGCGGCAAAATTTTCAGGAGTCATTTAGTTGTAGATTCTGCCTTCTTATCGCTGTACTGTCGTGACTATGGTCCGAGAACGAATCATCCTGCCGAGAGCAATTCGCACGATTCCGCTGATGGCAATCATTTTCTTTAGCTCTTGCGGTGGTCCTTACGGAATAGAGACAGCCCTATCTTCTTCCGGAATTGGAATGACTCTTATATTGCTTGTGACAATTCCATTTCTACTATCACTACCAATGTCACTCATGAATGCCGAAATGAGTTCAGCACTTCCGCTGGAAGGTGGGTTCTATTCATGGGTAAAGATTGCATGTGGATCATTTGCTGGATTTATGGAAGCCATGCTCAGTTGGATGGCATCATGGCTAGATACTGCGCTCTATCCCATTATTTTTGTTGATTATCTTGCCCTTTGGTTTCCCGATGTTGCACGCGGAAAACATGTCTTCTTCTCATTTTTTGGTGGAAATTTCAGCATAGATACACATTGGCTAATGGCAATTGCCATGATGATTCCTCTGGCAATTATGAACATCCTTGGTGTTGCACTTGTAGGAAGAGCCATGATTGTTTCAATGGTTTTACTTCTTGCTCCACTCATAATCTTTATTGCACTAGCTATTTCACACTTTACTTCAAACCCAACGACAGAAGTATTTTCTCCTATGACACTGCATGGTCAATCACTTTGGGGTTCAGCCGGGGCTGGGCTCGGCATCATGTTATGGAGTTACATTGGATACGACTCAGCAACAACAACGGGCGGTGAAATTCAGAATGCAGCAACCGCATATCCGCGCGCACTCTTCTATAACTTGCCGCTTGTTGTTTTAACATACACATTGCCAGTCTTGGCAGCGCTGGTATCAGGACTTCACCGAGGCGATACTGAAGCTTGGGATAACGGAGATCTTGCGCATGCAGCAAATATTCTGGGTGGACCGTGGCTTAAAAATGCTCTGATTATCGGAGCATTAGTTGCGCAAGCCGGTCTATTTTCTAGCTTTTTGCTTTGTATGTCCCGACTTCCCTTTATGTTGGCAGCGGACGGTTATTTGCCGCGATCTATCGCTCGCGTATCACCAAAGACAAATACTCCCGTCAGAGCAATTATTTTAAGCGTCTGTATTTATGCATTTTTCGCATCCCTGAATTTCACAACCCTTATAGATTCAGATATGTTTTTGACGTTATCTGCACTCTTGCTTGAGTTCTTGGCGCTTTTAGTTTTGCGATTTAAGTTTCCGAATATGAAGCGCCCGTACAAAATTCCCGGCGGTTGGTGGGGAGCAATTGGTGTCTGCATTCCACCAACTCTTCTCACACTTTGGTTATTTCAAAATGCGTTTACAACTGAACCTCTCGCATTCTGGCTTGGTGCAGGTCTATCTGGAATGGCAGCTACGTCCTATATATTTCTGAAGAAATATATGAAAAAAGACGATCCTGATGCCGAGCTCGATATAACTGGAATAAATTTTGGAAAGGCACTCGCCTAACCGAGATAGACTACGCATTCCATTTGGCCCCCGTAGTCCAATGGCAGAGACAGAGGACTTAAAATCCTTCCAGTATCGGTTCGAGTCCGATCGGGGGCACGTACAATTTCATCATTGGTTCAATAAGAATCAATACGCCCTCGTGGCTCAGTGGTAGAGCGGCTCATTCGTAACGAGCAGATCGTCGGTTCAATCCCGACCGAGGGCTCCAGAATATTTATTTGTCGGGACGACGGGATTCGAACCCATGGCCTTCAGACCCCCAGCCTGACGCGCTACCAAGCTGCGCTACGCCCCGCTTTCATCGATTGCCTATTTTAATCATGGTCAAGTACTCGTAGACTGAGTAAAAATTCCTTGAGAGAGGCTTGATCCATGGCTAAATTTAAGATTGTTTCCATTTCTACAATTTCAATTGTTTTAGCAGGTTTAGGAGTCTTGGCCAGCCCTGCCCAAGCTGATGATTTGGTCTTTTGTGTGAACAAGTCTTCACGAGTTGTGACATACCCAGCTAGCGGTAAGTGTGCTTCAACTGCGATTGCTCTCAGCGTGGTTAGTAATAGTTTTAACCAGCCTAAATCACATACAACCACGGCAGCAATAGTGCCGAAGACAACAACCTTGAAAGTTGTTGTACCGAAT
>Ga0214921_10009362_pt1 | contig 12419 bp, 1 predicted proteins | sample LL1505_MetaG_FD_177992 | JGI IMG/M metagenome (GOLD analysis project Ga0214921, IMG submission 177992) | Freshwater microbial communities from Lake Lanier, Atlanta, Georgia, United States - LL-1505 | ecosystem: Environmental > Aquatic > Freshwater > Lake | place: USA: Georgia | collected 2015-05-28 | reverse complement strand
CCATCAGAGTATACAACACCTCCGGCATTTTCAATACCGTATCCGGTGTTGCCGATAGACTTACCACCGTTAATACGTACCTGATAACTGTTAATGCTAGAGCCAATCTTAATTCCGCTTTTACCAGGACTGCTAATTGAAAATCCAGCACCTAAAATATAAGGAATATTAAAATCATAGTCTAAACCGGATGTAATTTCTATACCATGACTGGTCGGATAATCAATTTCAATATGATTAAATCGGCCAATGGCAGGGAAAGTTGTGGCACTAGGATTACTATCTTTATAGGTATTCCTAATAATTGCACCTTTGGTTCCAACCAATCCAAGATATCCAATTTCTAAACTATGGCAGTTACCGTCCCAGTCAAGTCCATATTGATCGTCTGCGCAATCCAGCACAGCAAAATTAATTCTTAAAATATCAGATCTTAAACTGTCTGAGCCGTACCATGTGATGCCTTTACCGCCTGTTACCGCCCACAGCCAATCCACAACAACTGTGTTGGCCTGTTGGACATAAAGAACTGAGCTCGAAGTGTTACTGATTCCAACATTAACGCCATGTAATTTTTTGATAGTTACACGATTAGCATTAGCAATTCTAACAGCAGAACCGGCAAGATTAGGTGCATTGAAGGTTAAATCAACTTCAACTCCCTCGGAACCACCACCAATTGTAACTCCATTAATGCTTCCGCTTGGTTTTAAAACACCAGGACCACCGAAACGTTGATAGTTATTGTTTATCGTCAATCCGGTTGTGTAATAATAAGTTTTACCGTCTGATAGATATACCGATTTACCAGTATCAATTGCAGCCTGCAACGCGACATAGTCGTTAGTTGCACCATCCCCTTTGGCTCCAAAAGATTCTGGTATTACTATATCTGGATTGGTAGCAGTGGTTAAAATGCGAGCACCGGCAATAGTAGAGGTACTTCCAATATTAACAGAACCACCTATGCCAACCCCACCTGTTACCAGCAGGGCACCTGTTGTAGTCGAGGTAGATGCTGTAGCATTATATGTCTGAATAATATCATCAGTTTTAACTAATGTTGTGGTAATTGTGGTAAGCTCAATGGTTAATTTTTGAGCAACAATTTCTCCACCAACATACAAACTACCACCAATTCCTGCACCTCCGGCTACAATTAAAGCACCGGTTGTAGTCGATGTTGCTGCTGTTGTTCCATAAACACGCACACCATTTGTTACTTCGACTCTAGAGGTTTCTATATAGGTTGTGTTTATAGTAGAGGTTCCTACTCCTACAAAACTATCAGATGTTATGTATCCTTTAGCATAAATTCTTCCACCGACAGACAATCCTCCACCAATTCCAACTCCGCCTGCCACCAACAAGGCACCTGTATTGGTTGATGTCGAGGCTGCTGTGCTATAAAGTTTTACAATTTTGCCAACATTTAAATTACCGCCAATTCCAACTCCGCCTGCCACTGTAAGGGCACCTGTATTGGTTGTTGTTGATGCTGTTGTGTTCAATAGCGATATGGTGGCAGTGGTTAGATTAATTTCATTAACATACAACTTGTTACCTATATAAAGATTACCACCAATGGCTACACCACCTGTAACTACTAATGCACCCGATGTTGTACTAACTGCCTCTGTTGTAACCTTGACATTAACAGATGTTTTGTCAATAGTAACCGTATCTGTTGCAATTGGATCAGAAGTTCCGCGAGTTTTTAAATTTATTTTTCCGCCAATTTTGTTATTTGCAATAATTGCATTATCACCGTACTTGTAAAACTGAATATATTCAGAGGTTGAGTCATTAGATTTAAGAATAACAACTCCGTCCCTACCTTCAGATCCTGTTTGATTTGACGGAGTTTGAAAAATTACTTTACCGGTAATATATTGCCCTGCTGAATCATTTTTTCTAAGAAATGCCGAAGCAGCATACACGGCCCCATTAATTAATAAGTTGGATGCAACATCTGCCGTACCTTTTAGTATTGACCCAGAAACTAAATTTGTTCCAGTAGTTAATGAAACAAACCCAGAAATAACAGGATTAGGACTAAATGTATCTCCAGAAATTACAGATATTACCTCACTATCAACATAATTTTTAATAACCCAGTGTTTATTTCCCGAAGTGTCGGTAATATATTCAGGAACGGCACCTGTATTAGTTGACGTGGACGGCGGGCCTACCAATGTCCAATTTCCAGAATAAAATATTTTGAGCTGGTTGCTGGCAGTGTCAACCCAGATATCGCCAGTTTTTAACCCAACAGGTAGTGAATCTTTTGGATCACTGGTTTGTTGATATATACCACTGACATTTGGCCAATTTGTTCCATCCATAACCCTTAAGACTTTATTTGTAGGATCACTAGTATCATACCATAATTGCCCTTCAATAGGGTTTTCAGGTTGGACCGAACTGGAGAAGTTTTCTAATAAATGGAGAAAGTTTTCTGATATTTTTTCACCGTAGTTAGGATATCCCCGGCCTATTAAACTTAAACTTGTGTCAACTGTATTAATACCCGGTGGCATAGCCGGTACCGTAACTGTATCAGCTTTGGTACTATCCGAAAAACTAAGTGTATAAGAAGACATACTTATATCCCATTGGTAAGGCTCTGAACCCTTACGGTATAGTCAATTTGAATCATTCTATTCAACGATTTCTGAACAGGATGAAATATTACATGAGTTAATAGATCTCCTGTTCCAGATCCTTTGAGTCCTATCTCGTCAAATACAAATTCACCATCTGTATTGGTAGAATTATCAAATGCTGCTTGGCCATCTGGTTCACCAAAATCCAGCAAACAACTAACTAAAATATCTGAATAGGCGGTACCTAATACGTGACGCACCTCCATGAAATTCCTAGACGAATCTACACCACCCCCTGATGATCTAGAATCAATTACCTTGTTATATGTTTCGTTGTATAGATAAGAATTGACACCCACAGTATTTGGAGTCAAATATGTAATAATTCCAGTTTCACTAACCCGAGTTCCTCCGTTACCAAACGCCATTTTTTCAATAGTGCCAAATCCTTGATTACTGATTCCACGTGCTAATGCAACTGAAAAATTCTCATAATGAATTGCATTACGTTTATCGATAAAAACCTCTTGTGTTTGTGGATCAAAGATTTTTATATGACCTTGAATACTAATGGAACCATGCTCATTGGGGCGAGCTTGCGGATTGGTATCTTGTAAAGTTTTTACTGTTGCTGTATTATTCATAATGGTATTTATGCTATAAAGAAAGGAGATAAAAATCACTCATGTGCCATATGTCCTAGATATAGGATCACCTCCATAATAGTATCTATCTGGCAATTCTGCAGGCCTTGCCTGTAAAAATTTAGCCTGTACAGTGGTACTATCCATTATGGTCTTGGTTTCGGTAGCACTGATTGTATCATTCCATACTGTATTTTGTGCAAAATTACGTGTAACAACATCTAATCTCACACCCTCGCTAACTCCTTCTGGAATATTTAATGTTATGCTAAAAGAACTATTAGTAATTGTTGCCACTGTAAATTCGGGTTCTATATAATTCAATCCACGATATACATATCCGTTTGAAGCATCAGTAGAAACAGAAGCTTCATAAACCCATACTTGATTAGTTGCTGTTACAATATACCCATCACCAATGGTAGATGTGATTGGCAATAGATCTGATGTAGGAACAGTTCCACTTAAATGAAACCTTGGACTATCATATGATAGCATGATATCTTGGTGGAACGTTCCAACTTTACTTAATCTTCTTCCACCATAACTTACATCAATGTAGTTAACTGCATCATTTAAATTATTGGTTGAAATAATTTCATTAGGCAATGTGATTCCATTGTTATTAAATTGATGATATGTTCCTGTGTTTAATACATAGCTAGAAGACGATACAAAATATGTATTTGTAGAAGCTGATGTTAAAATTGTTTGTCTATAGATATTTTCTTTAAAAGGTATAGTTTGATCAGGACTTTGATCAATTACTCTCGTGTTCACTGCACTATAAAAGCTAGGGGATGTTCCTAATGTTGCACGCCGTAACGTAGTTAAAACATTTCCATTTATTGTGAAGAATTCTATGCGTTCACCATCAATTAATACAACGCCAGGAATATTATAAGCCATCAAAGGAGGAACAAGAACTGATGCATCGGCAACATGTATTTCTGTATCGGTGAATTGCAATGGTTGAGTTAGATATGTTGTATTCCGCTTGCTCAATCTCTTAAAATGTGTGCGATTAAACATATCATTGAAAATTCTATATCCTAATATATCAGAAGTTAATTTAGTATCACTAATTGTAATGATAATGACATAGTCAGATGTAGTGATTGCAATGTCAGGACTGATTTGCACAGTTACGCGATCTTCTAACATTGAATAATCTATGCCACCAATTAAGGGTATGCCATTAACCATGACCCAAAGATAATTTTCATTAAGTACAGGGCGACTAATCTTGTATCTTCTTCCGGGCAACCCATTAAATCTTTCTGTTCTAATCAACATATCGTCATGATCAGTATATGTAATAACCTTGATCTCATTGGTTGGTGTAGCAACACCTGCCTCTATGGTTAAGATACCATCAACAATATCGTAATCCCAATCTTGGAATGTCTTGGGTTTATTTAGAATAGCAACAACATCATTTAAATGTAGTTTGTCAGAGTTAATGGTAACACTGGCATGCCCAACATCATTTATATTGGTGCTACCTCCTACCACTGTATATTCAAAACCTCTCTTTAATTCAATTCCATTAACGTATGCTCTTACACTTTCATCTAATGCAAATGTTCCTGTATTGTTAATGGTAAACGAATTACTATAAACGTCAGATACCTGATAATAATCTACTCGAGGAGGCCGTAACATTCTGCGAGTATTTGTTACAGGATTAGATATTTCTACCAACGCTTGAGCAGCGACTGGTTCAATGTTACCCGGTGGATATAATAGTGTATAGGTCTGTTTTGAAGAACTAGGTGCAGAAATTATTTGCTCCCGTACTTCATTATAATACTTGTTATAATTTGCAAAGAACCAGGACCTAACTGTTTTTGTGCCAGTTGGGAGATTATAGACATTAACTGCTGCCCTGTGGCTGTAGCCACCGGCATAAGTTAACATATACCCGTAATCAGTTGTGGTTGTTACCGCGTTAATAGGAACTCCATCAACAGTAACATATGCACTTCTTACTGAATTATCAGCAGCCAAACTTTGAACCTGTGCAAAAGATCCCGATGTTGTAACCGCATCAGTATCAATGTATCCAACCTCTATATCTGGTCTGCCGCCCCCCATGCCAACAATAGTATATCCTAATTTGCCCGGTACAGGTTGTGGAGGAACAATAATTTGATTGGTACCCCAGTTTATTGAAAATTCTGTTGTTTTTGTAAAATTAGTGGTGCTATTGTATGTAAAAATGTTTCCGCCAAATACCACCATTATACTATCAATAGATGTAGGAGTAGTGGCCAATGTACGAGTTGTAGTAGTTGATCCAGGAATATCCAAATATGATGATATAACTAATGGTGCTCCTTCAAAACTTTTGGTATATACGTTGATTCCTAAACTTTCAGTAACATCTCCTGGGACTAATTCTTCAGGAGCATAACCAGCATCGGCAGTTGTAAATCCATTGCCAGTAATGACTATGTCTTCAGGGTTTATTCCTAATGCATTGGTAAGAGTCAGACCATTCCAGGTTCCGCCATATATGGCGCTATCAAGCACGGTAGCATCAGACGTAATATTCCAAAACTCTATCTTAGATCCAACGGTAATTGTTTTTACTGTTGTGGTACTAAATGTAACAACATTGGTAATCGTGTTTAATCCAATAACTGTAATTGTAGAAGTTGAAAATATATTAGTTAATGTGCTAATAACATTGGCGTATTGTCCAATACTTACCCCACTGGTACTTGATAATGTTATTGCAGTACAGGTACTGCCAATAATAGTCGATGTTGAGCTTGCTGTTGTGCTAAAATAATAACCAATATCGTCATTCCAGCTGGATTCTCCAAATGGTGCTGCCCAAGTTTGAATTCCATCAACAAGGTGTTCAGCATCCCAGGTTGTTGTATAGTCAAGCGGTAATCCTTCTACACGAGTATTTGGATATTCCATGCCGGTCATTAGTTGTGATAAGTCAAGCCCGGGCATACCAGATGTTGCTGTATAGAAATTTAAAATTCTGTCAACTGCATGTAGAGATGAGATTTTTTTGGTATAACTAACATTTAAAACTTGACCTATTCTAGGTACAAAGTTTATAAAGACAATTTTGGTATACTTTTTAGCATACTCATTGCCATCTCCATACGACTCTTTATACTCCTCAACCGAATAATCAGAGCTTATAATTAACGATCCATCTAAGGTAACTGCAATTTTAGAGCTATCTAGTTCAGCTTCCCACGATAGCACAAACTCAGTTTTGGTTCCATCACACATAAAATTATCAACTGCCGACAATGTAGACATTTCAGAGTTTCTGCTAACTCTATCAAATTTCATTCCAATGGTATTAGATCTAATCTTTCCGTTAGATAATCTAGCATATGCCGTAGCTGCGGCAGTACATCCTCCGCCTGTTATAGTAACTGTTGGAGTAGTAGTGTAACCGTAGCCGGGATTAGTTACTTTAATATCAAACACTGCCCCAGATCTTATGTAGGCTTTAGCTGTTGCTGTAGTTGATTCTACGGTTAAAATATTTGGCGCCGATATCGTAACTGTAGGCGCAGATGTGTATCCTGCACCACCATTATTCACTGAAATACTACCAATTTCGCAAATATAATTGTCGGCCCAAGATTTCCAAGGATAAACATTTGTTAATGTATTGGTAATAGTAAATGCTGAAGGATTTGTTGAACTATCAATTTCAATAGTTTCAAACATTTTACTATCTTGATTATAATAGCTAGGCAAATCAAAATCAGTTGAGTAAGATGCTGTAGGCTCTAATACAGAATAATTGGTTGTGAAACTTCTTATGTTTGTATGATACGGCTTAACTTCTTTTAGATAGTCTTCAAAATATTGGCTATTTTGTAATTTATACACCGGACGCTGATCTAACTCACCTGCATAATTTGTAACATTTATAAAGGATGTTTTAAATGCCCAATCTAATAATTTTTGTTCACTTAATGCATATTTTACTGATTTAAAGAACAATAAATTCCAGTTAATCTTGAGCTCATTAACAAAAAGATCTTCCTTTAATGCTGTGAGAATATACCCTAATTCTAAGTCTGGAGTTTGATCATATAGAGTTTGATCGTAAGTTCTACCTTGATCAAATCCAAAATTGTTATTAGCAAAGTTCCAAATGCTATCTAAAATTTGAATGGTTCCGTTTTCACTGTAAACAATATTAAATTGATCATCAAATGTGCCAGTTTCTCCATCTTTGGTTTTTTCTAAAACAATGTAGGTACCTAACCCAGCATTTTTAACTTTAACATACTGACCAGCTTCTATGGTAGATATTGAATTCAATCCATATAATTCATCAAATGTATATTGATAATCTAAAAATGGATTATATGTATCACTTTGCCAATCACGATACTCCCAATAAAGAGTGGTGTTATATTTTTGTGTATGTGATCTTACCCAAACAGAGTTAGTTACATCATATATGAACTTACTCCATTTTCCATTATTCTCAGAATCTGCTAACACAATTGCAGTATATGGACGAACCTTGAGTTCCGGAGCCTCGGTTAATTCAGAACCTGGATTTATTATATTAACAGATACAATTCTTCCCCGATCATCAATCTCAGTTTCAATAATAGCTTCAGAATCTGGTAATCCAGCTAACGCAACTGTTGGACTTATCTTATATCCAAACCCAGGATTGTCTATAGTAACTTCGATTATTTTTCCATTGTTAACAGTACAGGATAATTCACCTGTTATCAAATGAACAGAATCAACAACCAATAAACCTTCATTATCTTCAACAATTTCATCATATTCGTGACTATACTCGCTTGGTATTTCTTCCTGTTTATTGAGATTGGTAAAACTATAATTACCAGTAATTTGATTATTAATTAATACTTCGTTAGCAAACTCTACAATATTTCTAATAGCCTCGGACCTGTTTTTAAATAAGGTTTGACGAGGTCTAACACTTATCCCATATTTGGCTCTCGATGATAATGTAGGATCGGGTACTGGATTACCAAGACTATCGTGTCCCAATAGACTGTCGATAAGTTTCTTTTCAAGCAGGGTATTTGGAACACTGGTTGGAGAGCCTTCTTGCAATAGCAACCATTCAGTGTGACGCGGTATCTTATTATTAATAATATCCGATGTGATATTGAGATTTATTCGATTTCCGACCAACTGATCACCTATGTTAGCAACAGAAATAGCATCTTGATCTACAATAGCAGCAAATGCCAATCCGTTAGCAGCAGGATCACTGATTAGCTGAACTGCCTGTTGGGCACTGATTCTTCTATTTTTAACGTCAGGTACAATGGTTTTATTTTTTACCCAATAATAATATCGTGGCTCAATAGTCTCAGTTACTGAATTATAAATCTGTTTTACAGATAATACAGTATCGTCTGGGTATTTAGGCTGACCACTTATGCCCAATGCTAATCCCCGGGCTGTATCTGCCGCTTGACTCCATTCGCTTGGAAGGTACGGTGATCCTACCCATTCGTATACATCAATTGATGCTCCTGGGAATAATCTACCCCAATTATTTTTTCTATATGATAAATCACCTTGTTCATACCATACATATTTTGCTGTGCTAAGATCCCACCATAACTCACCTACATGGTTATCAATCCAGTTTGTATCTATGTCAACTACTATGCTGGAATTTCCTATGGTGTATACTGCAGGATCAATAGTAGACTTATATCGTATGTCTTGATTTACAACTCCGGCAATTTTACCCTTCAATGGATCTATGGTGTCAAGATATTCGATAACTTCTTCGTTGAAGGAATCTATTAATGAAATTTTTTGAATAGTGTTTAGGTCAACTAAAGAATCCTGCTGCCTTAACAGATTCCAATTCTGCTTATTAACATCAATTTTGTTATATTGATGAAATCCGCTAAACAACTCAGTATTTGCATAAGACGGAGATCCTATATAGATCTTACTATCGTCTAATGATATACTATAACCAAAATTGGTACCTGTATGCGGACTAATTGGTTTTATTTCTCCGGAAAGTCTAAATTTATCAGTTTTTCTATCATACAAATATGCGGTTCCCGATTCAGAAATAATATCATAAAACTTGGTTGAATCAGAATCAAAGGTAGTAGGTTGCTCTAACTTTGTACTATTAGGATCGGTTACATATGGAACTGCCGGAACTGGTTGCGTTGACAGTAATGAAAGATACGTATCAAATGTAGCAAAAATATCTTTGTTTGTACCAATTGCAGATATTAGTAATTCATTATTTTCACTGTTGATGTCAATTGCTTGACCAAACTTCATTCCTGCTTGAGCCACAGGATTAGACAATATGTTATCTAACACAAACAGATTATTTGTTAATGTATATACTGCAACTTTTCCATAAGAAATATCTGTGCCGCGTGTTTCAGGAGCAGATACAAATAGATAGGTACCATCATCGGATACCTTAATAGATTCACCAAACTTACCATATTTGCCAAAAGGAGAAATAATGGTCTGCGAATAGTTAACATTGGTTCCGGTAAAAACACAAACCAATCCAGTATTTGTAAAATACCCAGGAGCGCTAATTGCGATTATCTCACCATTACGTGATCCGCTAATTGCATGCCCCCATCGATTTCCTTTCTTATAAACACTAGATGTTGTAATTGATTTAGTATAGGATATGTCAATTGTTCCAGTGTTAATTGTACTGGTACTCAGCGAATAAACATATACTGATCCGGTACCAACAGCAGCAGTTTGCGGCGCACCTATTAATAATACCTTAGAAGAAGTAGAAACTGCTTGAACATAAATGCTTGTGCCAAACCTTTCATAGTTAGATGGATACGGACTTAGCAATACATATTGAACGGTTTCTTCTATAGTAACTGGGTCAATACTGCTAATTTTAACTAACCCTTCTTGAACGTATGACGATGCCGTTTCGGTGCCTGTGGAATATCTAACACCACCAACAACGCTATTAGATTTTATATGGCTGGTACCCGGTGCTCCTGCAAATAGGGTACCATACCCGGTTGTTAATCCATCCTCACCAATAAAATCGGTTGAATCATATACAACAGAATATCCAAATTCAGAATCATCTCCAGGGATATTATAAATTGCAGCGCCTTTGTTAAGTCCATATCTTAATAAAAATTGGGGACCTATCGATCTTTCTTGATATACAAACACAGTACCTGAATTATCAGTATTAACAAATCCAGGGGAACCTACCATGAAAACACTTGATCCATGCGGCTTACTAATACTCCAGCCTAATTTTTGAGAGACTTGTAACGAAGAACTAAAAATTGAAGCAGTATTTTTATAATTTTGTGTTTTTTGATATACAGCCCAATTACCTGTACCGCTATCATCAACCCAAACAGTTGCATCAACAGGCCATTTTAAAAGCACATTGTCGTTGAATAAATCATTATATAATTCAAATCTCACAGATACAAATGAATATAATAATCCGTAAGTATCAATTGTAAATGTTATAGATGTTATATTGGTCTGAACGATAAATTTGGTCGACGATGCAACAGATAGAACTGTGTATGATGCATTTATTTGACTATTCAGTTTGTCAATTACTATTATATCGCCAACAACAAGATTATGATCACCGCTAGTAGTAAATGTTAACTGCCCATCGTTCTCAATAACAGCATCAACTATTCTCGCAGTCGATAAGGAGTATCTATAAATTCCCCAATCGCCATTCTGTTTAAATCCTAACCAAACATAGTTCCCATTTACTAAACCAACATCAGAGTTAACAAGATCTAAGAGAGCAGCATTATTAAGTGCTGTAAAATTAATATCGTCAAATCTAACATATCCTGCAGTATTCAATTGAAAGACATCTGTACTAGATGTGGTAACAAATGTTTTACTTGGTTGATAATCTGTTGGAACAATGATTTGATTTGTGCCGGTGCTATAGAATATTAAATCATTTGGGTTTGATGGGCGTTGTTCAACAAAATTTATTGCCTGAGGATTTTCAATAAAGGTTCCTTCTGGCAATGAAATCTCAATCTCTTTAAAGGTTTCAAAAGAACCGTAATGTCCTATGCGGAATGCCCATTCCTCAGTAAAGTCCAATTCGCCTTGAAGATTCTGAATGCTGGCCTTGGCTAATTTGCTAATAGCATTTTTAGTGCCTTTTTCTTTTATGAATCCCTGATAAAATTTATATTGGCTAACAGGATTAGTAAAAATATTATTTAAATAAACTCTAGGAGTATATCCTGTGAGATGTTGAGCCATCTTTTGTTGTGCAACATCAAAATTATCTATATCTAAACTATAAAAATCTTCAAACTGGCTAATCTTATAATCAAAATTAGTGATTAGATCTGCCTTGGGTTTTTCTCTAAGAACTGTCCATTTGGTAAAATCAAATTTTGCAGCACCTGGAATATTCTTATTAGCTGAATAATAATTACCGTTAAATCTAACAACATCTGAATATCTATAATCAGTATATGTCTTCCAATCATTGATTTGCGCAGTGTCGTATATGAACCCTGGGCTGAAATAATCACCATCCCATCCACTGGATCTAAATCCAACTAATTTCATTCTACGCTGACGATATCCCGACTCAATATCATAAATGGTATCATTAAACATGGTGGTATTATTAAAAACCATGGCATGTTCTTTTTGTATACTATTAAGAATAGCAAAATATATACCTTCACCGGTGTTGGTTGTTGTAATTGTACATACACCATCTTGACGATTAACAGAAATATTTTCCTGTCTAATGGGCTTGCCGTTTACCTGTAACAATCTACGATCATAAAACTTGTCAAAAATATTACCAACAACTGAATTTGAAGATTTAAATTTAATCTGTCCAGCGAAAGGACTCAGTGTTATGACACTGTTATCGGCCCAATTTTGTGAAGTCCAATATAAAAATTCTTTACCAGAGAAGTTCCAATTTAATACTTCCTGTAAATCGCCGTCAAATTGATCAAATATAAATCCCTGGTCCTCAAGCCATGCGCCATACCCTATAAGTACATCATATACTTCTTGTATCTTATCAAACTCTGTTCCATAGGGAATTTGAACTGCATTAGTTTTATCAAATCTAATGGCTGCTTGAACGCTAACGCCTCCCTTAATTGGCAGTTCAGACATGATCTGA
>Ga0214921_10009360_pt1 | contig 12421 bp, 8 predicted proteins | sample LL1505_MetaG_FD_177992 | JGI IMG/M metagenome (GOLD analysis project Ga0214921, IMG submission 177992) | Freshwater microbial communities from Lake Lanier, Atlanta, Georgia, United States - LL-1505 | ecosystem: Environmental > Aquatic > Freshwater > Lake | place: USA: Georgia | collected 2015-05-28 | reverse complement strand
GGCGTTGAAGTCAATTCGGTCGTGCCAAGCAACTAATCGATGTCCGTGTGCGATCAATCGATCTTCAAACAACACGACAGCTTTGCCACCATCCTCCTGGCGGGAATGCCAGACCAGGCCATCGAGTTCGGGATTGGCCGCATATACGCGCTCTGCGACATTTCGCGTCTGTCGATAGACGCTGGAGCCCGAGTCGATCAGCCCAGAGCGACTCAGACCGACACGGCGCAGTCCTATGGCACGCAAGTCCCCCAGAATGAGCGTCCCAAGCTGCGCGATGCAGGACATGCGCCTTTTCTCTTGCGCTGCGCCTGGCAGAGAAATGGTCACTCCATAGCTGGGTGTCGGTACGTCATGGAGAACCGTTTCCATGAAGGCTACTTCCGGGGTAGAGCCTGCGTACAAGGTCGGGATCACCGTGCCATCTGGTCTTGTGATGGGAGAAAACCTGGCATCCCCTGCAGCAGATGCATTGAAGGCGGTGGCACCGAACTGCTCGTGATGCACACGCCACCACAGTGATGGCGCGATGCTGAGCTTGCCAACGTGCGATTCATCGAAATCAAAACTCATGCAGGATGAGTCTCGCTTTCATGGGTGTGTGCGGCACTGGCCACCACCAAATCGGGCCTCGATGCCAGCATCTCTCTGGGGCAACGCCCTTCAAGAAAAGAGTTCGCGCTGTCAAACCAGACCGCCAATCGGATGGGGGGAAAGCCCCCCAATCGCTCCATAGCAGCACCGATGGCCGCCAAGGGGCGGTAGCTTTCATCGAACTGATAGGCGGCGTAGTAGTCCTTACCTTTGCGGTTCACGGCAAAAATCTGCTTCTTGGTTTTCCAGCGATGAGCAGCGGCGGCTGGATTGGCTTCGCCGTGGCCCCCCAAGCGGCCGATCTGCTCAGCGGTCAGCCATTGTGTATTTTGAAACACACGCTCCAGCGCCCTGACCTTCATCAGTGCGCGGCGCGTGTCGACCTCGCGCATGGGAATGTCGCCAAGAAAAAGTTCTACCAGTTTCTCTTCCTGCTCTTGGCGCATCGGCCCTCGCCTGAGCAAGGCAAACTGCGCCAAACGCTGGACAACGCCTAGAAAGTCCCGATCGTTAGCACCGAAGACCGTAGCGTTTGGCACATCAAGTGAAATCTGAATGTTCTGGATAGACATGGCCAATTTGATGAAATTGAAGTGTTATTTTAGTCCATCACTCGCATCATTACAAGCCGTCGGCCAGCCTCAATGATGTGCTCGATCAGCCCATCGCGGCGGTGCTGCACATGGCGCACGTCGGTGGTGGTCTCGCTCCAGGCCAGGTAGCGATGGAAGGCTTCGGGATCTTCATTAGCGAGAAGGCTTTATCCCCAAGATCGCGTGAGCAGCTCGTCAAGGGCGTCGGTGATGCTTTGTCCATGTTCCGCGAGGGAACTTACGTACTCACCCAACTGGTCCACCGCAACGGATACCGTATCCAAGGTGTGCAATACAACATCAATGCCCTCGACGGTAAAAGTCGGGTTCATCCGTCCACCGGTTGCCGTCATACCCTGGGGCAAGACCGTGCGGCGCACCAGGGGCACCACGACGCGGCGGCGGTAGCTGTCAAACTGAGCCGATTGGACGACGACGACAAAGGGAATTGATTCACGCAATGCTCCCTTATTTCGATGCACACTAAATTGGGCCATTGGTGATGCAGGGCTTACAGGGTGGAGTGTTCGTCAGCAAACGAGCCGACACTGGCATTCACCGCATTCCATTGCATGGCGCAGGCCTGGGCCGATTTTTGTCGCTCAAGGTCTTGGCGTTGTTTGCGTTGTACGTACTCGGCCAGCAGGTTCTCGACCGTGGCGGACAAGTTCTCGCTGTAGGCCCTTGCTTGCTCCACCAAGCCTTCGCTGAGGGTCAGGTTGACGGGACGCTTGCGCGAAGTGGCAATTGAGACGGATGGGTAGTTGCTCACAGCAATTCTCCCTCTTGAGAATGGTAATGCGCAGATTATGCGCATTACCTGCGTAGTGCAAGTAAAGATGGCCTTACTTTGCAAGCAAAGTTGACCCCAGTTCACGTAATCCAGGCTCCAAAATCGCTGGAAACGCAGCACTCGACCGAAGTCCCCCGAGCAGGCGAATGGGCGGATGATCAGGTTCATCGCTAGGCGCTCCTGGCCTCGGCTGCCCACATTGGCACTATAATCCTCTATAATTTCCTATAAATCGCAATAATTCATCCTGGCCCACCGATGACCAAGCTCTTCAAGCGCACTGAACTTGCCAGCGAGGTTGCGGACAAGATCCTTTTTACGTCCCCAACGTCGGCATCGAGTTCGGGGTTGTTTCTCGCTGCGCCCAGGCGCACTGGTAAATCCACCTTCCTGCGCGAGGACCTGCGACCTCAGCTGGAAGAAAAAGGGGCATTAGTTCTCTATGTAGACCTTTGGGAGAACCGTCAAACGGACCCTGGCGATGCCATCGTTAACGCAATTCGAACTGAGTTGGCAAAACATGACGGCGTCATCAAGCGCCTCGTCAAGTCAACAGGTCTGGACAAAGTTTCAATCGCTGGGACCTCCTTCTCCCTGGACAAACTGGGGCTCGCTCAGGGCATTTCTCTCAGTGCCGCATTGAGCGCTTTGTCTGACGATGCGCAGACACCCATCGTTCTTGTGATTGACGAGGCACAGCATGCCATCACAACAGAGGGCGGCACCAATGCATTGTTCGCCTTAAAGGCTGCGCGGGACGAACTCAACAGTACGCGCCACTACGGCCTGCGCGTGGTGGCTACAGGCTCCAACCAGGACAAGCTGGCGATGCTGCGCAATAGCAAGGATCAGGCATTTTTTGGCGCTCCGCTGGTTCGGTTCCCGTCCCTCGGAAGGGAGTACGTCGAATGGTTCTGTGCTCATGCCAATCTGGACGCGAGCATCGATCCTGACGTCGTTTTTGATTTGTTCAGCAAGGCCTCATTCAGACCGGAGATATTGGGAGCCGCCGCAGACACCCTGCGCTTTGAATTCGGAGTCGACAAGAAGGACGTTGCAAGTCGGTTTTACGAGGAGATCCAACTGGAAATTGACTCCACCAACAAAGAAGCGATGCGTGTCATTCACAGCCTGACGCCTCTGCAGTCGGCAGTCTTTCAGGTTCTGGCCACGACGGGGCCAGACTATGCGCCTTTTGAAGCGAGAACCATGGTGTTGTACAAAGACGCAATGTCGAGGTTTGCGGCCGAGAGCGCTGTTTCCCCTGATCTGCCAAATGTCCAGCAGGCGCTTGTTGCCTTGCAAGAAAAAGGATTGGTCTGGAAGGCTGCCCGTGGCGTCTACGCACTGGAGGACACAAGCCTTGGGGAGCTGCTGAGACTGGATTCCAAGAAGTTTTCTACGCCAGCGACAGACGCAGCCGAACGCCCAGAAATCTGAAGGCCAGAGAAAAAGGAATGGTCGCATTTACCTTGTTCTAAAAGCTCAGCGCAGCTAAAACCGCTTGAAACCGACGTTTTGGAGCGTAGTTGGCCCTAAAACTGGGGACAACTTTACTGTTGTGATCACTGAGTAACGAACTCAACACACTCGCATGCGCTACAGTGCTTTCTATGCCTAAGCTGACGCCTTGGTTCGACGGAATATTGCATTCACCAGTGCACATCGGCTGGTATGACTGCAAAGAGTGCGGTGTGCGGCATTTCTTCAAGGACGGTCTTTGGTACCGGAACAAGAAGTCGCTGAATCTCGGGCCGATGTCAATCAACAAAATGCATTGGCGCGGCCTTGCGGCACCTTCATCGCAAAGCTTGCTGGCTCAGTTCGACCCAAGTGTGCCGCGCACAGACGATGAGCAGGCTTGGCTTGATACGGCACCTGTTGGACGAGAGTTCGGTAGCCCAGACTATGTGAGACTGAAGACAGAAGATGCTGCTGGGTCTGGCTTCTTCGCGTCAGGCATGAGGGCCTCTTCGGACTTCATGGTAGACCGCGAACGCATGCCAATTCAAAAGCGAGCGCTTTGACGAGTCACATTGCCAAAAGCCTGACAGCGATCAACCGAACCAGGTCAGTGCGAGACGGCATCCGAAAGTACTTCGCTCCTCTGACTCGGTAAAGTTCCAAAAACTGCTGATCGGTAATGCCTTCATGCTGGTACGTTCCGGCCGCTTGAACGGGCCGGTTATCTGTGGTGCAGGATGAATTATTGCGATTTATAGGGATTTATAGTCACTGCGATACCCCCCCACGGATTGATGAGCATCACTCCTGTGGGCTTGAAATCGGTGACGTTTCGAGTGACCACCGTCATGCCATGCACAAGAGCGGTTGCCGCAATGAGCGCATCGCGATCGCCGCGCCTGTCGGGAACATGCAGACGGGCACAGCGTTGTGCCACGGCTGTATCGACAGGCAGCGTGCGCCCGGAAAACTCAGGCAATACGTGCTGCTCAAGCCACGAGCGCAACAGGGCTCCCTGGGTGGCGTCCGTTCGCTCAATCGACAGAATGCCAAGCTCCAGTTCCATGATGGTGATAGCCGACACAAAGAGGTCTGCGGCATCAACGGTTTGCGTCCATGCCGTCACGTTTGTGTCGGCCTTACCAATTCGCACCTTGCGCAATTCGGACACCACGTTGGTATCGAGAACAAACATCATGAGAAATCAGCCGTCCTAGTTTCGATGATCACACGCGGCGGCTCGAACGCGAGGTCGGCAATACCCGGCATAGCCAGCGCATCGGCGATGTTGCGTCGCTGCTTTGTGAGCCGCTGATAGTCTTCAAAGCTCAACAGCACATGGGCCGGCCTGCCTCGATCTGTGATGAACACCGGCCCATTGGTTGTCGCTCGTTTCGCCTCGCTGGCCCCTTGATTGAATTCGCGGCTTGATATGGTGGTAACAGTCATTGAGGTACCCTGCATGTCTGAGTAATGTAGTTATGTTACTACATGCTTCGATGAAGTGCGAGCACTGGGCACCGTGCCAACATACAGGACTCAAAAAGAGCACCGTGAATTGGCCTAGTCCAAGGGGTCGGTTCGACGGAGGCTGGGATCGACCCAAAGGTCATCCTGTCGATCTGGATTTTTTTTAATTGTGATGATATGTTTTGATGTAAATCGGCATTGATGTCATTCGTCACATAATTTAAACCGGCTAATGTAAATTTTTTTATTGGTAAATTGACCAAATTTGTGATCAAAAGTCTTCTTAAGTCATTATTAAACCAGACGTGTAAAACGTCTGTATTTCAGTCTCATAACCCAAAGGTCGGAGGTTCAAATCCTTCTCGCGCAACCAGTTAGTGTCAGCACATGCTGATATCAAAAAAACGCCCACTCAATGTGGGCGTTTTTGTATCCGGCTCAGCACGGTAGCCGTCACAATGCCTGTGGCATACCCTGCGTCCTGCTGCCCATTCCGCGTCGATCATGACCGCAGCTAAGGTCAGCGCTCTGCCATCCTGGCAAAGATGTGCGCTCAAAATATCCCTCTACAGGCTCATATGGTGAGCTGCACTGGTGCCACACTCAGCCCAATCAGACCTACCAGTCAAATATTGCCGTCCAAGAGCCGGGGCCCATCCTGTCGTTATGAACCCGTCCATTGATACCATGCTCAAACCTGGATTCTTAGCATTTCACGGCAACCGATCTGAACAGCTGGCGGAAGTGGTGACCCGTTGGGCACAACGCAATCCTCTGAGCCCGCTCGAAGATGAGGTCATCCTCGTCCAAAGCAACGGGATGGCTGAGTGGATCAAGATGGAGCAGGCGCGTATGGTGGGCGTATGTGCCGCCACCCGGGTGGAGTTGCCTTCTCGTTTTTTGTGGCGAACTTACCGACAGGTTCTCGGGGCTGAGGCTGTCCCCCGCGAGTCGCCTCTAGACAAGATGCCAATGGTCTGGCGGCTGATGGCGTTGCTGCCGCAGTTGATGTTGGAGCCCCATTTCGCACCAATCAATGGGTTTCTCAAGGGTGATGAGCCTGATCGGATGATGCAACTGGCCACCAAACTGGCGGATCTGTTCGACCAGTACCAGAACTACCGTGCCGACTGGCTCCATCTCTGGGCTCACGGACAGGACAAACTCATATCTGCAAGTGGTGCCAAGGCCGAACTGCCGGCTGAGCAGCGCTGGCAGCCCCAACTTTGGCGTGCCATGTTGAAGACCCTGACCGATGTGCAGCTCAGGAGCATTCGCCCTGAGTTGCAACAGCGTATGGTGAGCCGACTGAATGATGGATCGCCACTGGATGCCAAGGTGGCGCAGCGGATCATTGTTTTTGGCATGAGCCAAATGCCCTTGACCACGCTGGAGGCGTTGGCCGCGCTGTCCAGGCACAGCCAGGTCATTTTGGCTATCCCCAACCCCTGTCGTTATTACTGGGGAGACATCATAGATGGCCGTGAGCTGCTCAATGCCCAGCGCAGACGCCAGCCCCTACGAAATGGTGTGGAACTTTCGAATTTGCCGCTGGAGCACATGCATGCCCATGCGCATCCCCTGCTCGCAGCCTGGGGCCGTCAGGGTCGCGATTTCGTGCGCCAGTTGGATGTTTTCGATGACTCGGAGATGGCCAAAAAGCACTTCGATTTGGCTCGGATCGATATGTTTGACGATGCGCAGGAGGATCACAACACCTCTCTGCTGCAGCAGGTGCAAAACCGAATTCGCGATCTGACGCCCCTTGGTGATCACCACACGGTTGAGATACAGCCCCAAGACCGCTCCGTTATTTTCCACAGCGCCCACAGCACGGTACGTGAGCTTGAAGTTCTGCACGATCAATTGCTGAACCTGTTGGCGCAAAGAGGCAAGGGTGGGGCGCTCAATCCTCGCGACATCATTGTCATGGTGCCAGATATCGAGCAAATGGCGCCGGCCATTCGGGCCGTGTTCGGGCAATACCGACGGATTGACCCCCGGTTCATCCCTTTTGACATTGCCGACGTGAGTGCCAAAACCGATAGCCCGCTCATTGGGGCGGTCGATTGGTTGTTGCGCCTGCCCAGCCAACGTTGCCACATGAGTGATCTGGTGGACTTGCTGGAGGTCGTCCCCATTGCCCGTCGATTCGGGATTGACCAGGCGGAACTTCCCAAGCTTACGCAGTGGATGATGGGCGCGGGGATCCGGTGGGGTCTGAACGAGGCGCACCGCGCAGAACTCGGTCTGGACGCTTGCGACAACCAGAACAGCGCCTGGTTCGGACTGTGTCGGATGTTGCTGGGCTACGCCAATGGTGCAGAACCATTCGACACGCCTTGTACAGGCCTGGAGACCATCGAGCCCTATGCGGAGGTGGGGGGACTGGAGGCTGAACTCGCCGGTTCGCTGGCGCAACTTCTGCAGTCGCTTATGAAGTGGTGGACCATTGCACGAACATCAGCCACCTCTCAGGCATGGGCCAGTCGCTGTCGGGAACTCCTTGCAGACATGTTCAAGTGCCAGACAGACCACGACAAGCAAGCGATGCGGGCCTTGGAGCAGGGCCTGGTGGCTTGGCAGGATGCGAGTGAGCAATCGGGTTTTTCGCTTGAAGTGCCGCTGATGGTCGCCCGAGCGGCCTGGCTGGACGCCGTGGAAACACCGAGTCTGAACCGTCGCTTTCGGGCCGGTGGGGTGACTTTTTGCACGCTGATGCCCATGCGCGCCATTCCCTTCGAAGTGGTGTGCTTGCTTGGCATGAATGACGGGGACTACCCCAGGCGCGGTGCGCGCAGCGATTTTGACTTGATGGGCATGCCAGGTTGTACCCGCCCCGGAGATCGCTCACGTCGGGACGATGACCGTCAGCTCATGCTCGAGGCGCTCTTGTCCGCCAGGCAAGTCTTTTATGTCAGCTGGTGTGGGCGCAGCGTGCGGGATAACAGCCATCAGCCGCCTTCGGTGCTTGTCTCCCAATTCAGAGACTATCTTTCAGCCGCCTGGGGCGAGGAGGTGGTCCAACTGCGGACGACTGAGCACCCTTTGCAGCCCTTTAGCCGGCAGTATTTTGAGGAGGGCAGCGCACTTTTTACCCACGCTCGGGAGTGGAGGGCCGCTCATAGGGTCCCATACCCTCTGGAGGGGGAGCGCTCAGCGCAGGCAACAGAGACACCGCAGGCAACTTTCGTGCAGGATCCCAATGTCCCCTTGACGCTTGGGCAATTGACGCGGTTTCTGCGAAATCCCGTCAAAGCCTTCTTTAGACAAAGGTTGCACGTTGTCTTCGACGAAAGCCCGGACACCGACACCGACGAAGAGCGATTCAGCCTAGACGGCCTGGAACAATATGGCTTGTTACAGGAACTGTTGGCGACCGCAACCGCCCAGAGCGATGAGGTAAGGGCTCAGGCATGCATCGACAAAGCCCTAGCCAAACTGCAACGATCAGGCCAACTGCCGTTCAAGGCCTTGGGAGAACGTGAACAGCAGGCATTGGGCAAGACACTCGCCGCGATGCTGGGGGCATGGCGCAGCGAACAGGCGAAGTTTCCAGGAACTGCGGCTCGCACCTCCATCCGTGTTGAGGCAGGGGATACCGTTCTGGAGGACTGGATTGACCAGCTCAGAAGCGATGACGTGGCCATCATGGCAGATGGATCATCAAGCAGGGAAGTTGCGTGGTTCGACATGAAACCCAGCAAATTGTTGGGGAAAGGGAAAACGCCCTCTGCGCGTCCAGAAAAGCTGCTGGACGCCTGGGTCCGCACACTGGCCATCGCGGCAAGTGGCATCTCGGCCCAAGGCATTTTCATGGGTCGAGACGGCTTGGTTCGCATCCCTCCTTTTCCCAAAGAGCAGGCCGACGCGATGCTCAAGCGCCTGGTACAGCTCTGGCTCGATGGCATGCGTTCACCGCTGCCATTGCCGTTCAAAACGGCGCTCGCTTTTGTGGCTGACCAGGATGCGGTCAGCACCTACGAGGGCGACTTCAGGCTCAGCGCTGAAGTCGAAGAGCCATGCTTGTCCCGGATGTTCCCCAATTACGACGCGCTGGGGGCGGATGAGCGATTTGAAAGGCTGGCCCAAGACATCTATGGCCCGCTGCTGCAATGGGCAAAACACGGCGTCAAAGTCGAAGGCTATGCAGCCGCAGCACACGATGAGATGGCCACTGGTGATGAGGAGTCTGGATGATGGATCACGCCGAACAGACGGATGCGACGAGCACGTCAGGGCATTCCGACTCGCCTCAGGTGCTTCGGGCCGAGACTTTGGACCTCTGGGGCAGCCGTTTGATCGAGGCCAGCGCGGGTACGGGTAAGACGTGGACCATTTCAGCGCTTTACGTGCGCTTGATCCTGGGGCACGGCGGCGACAACGGTTTCGCGCGGCCATTGCTGCCAGCAGAGATTTTGGTGATGACCTTTACCCGAGCCGCAACCCGCGAACTCTCGGACCGCATCCGAGCGCGCTTGCTGGAGGCGGTCCAGTGGTTTCGAGGCAACAAGCCAGACGGTGCGAGCGACCCTTTCTTAGAGTCGCTCTTGTTGGCCTACCCACACGACCAAGACCGGGATCATGCGGCGTGGCGGCTCGCGTTGGCGGCCCAGAGCATGGATGACGCTGCGGTGCACACCATCGATGCCTGGTGTCAGCGCATGCTCAGAGAGCACGCCTTTGACAGCGGCTGCCTGTTCGACGAGGAATTGATTGCCGACGAGGTCACCATGAGGCTCGAAGCCGTGCAGGACTATTGGCGGCAGTCTCTCTATCCATTGGGTCTGGAAAAGCTGGAGCAGGTCCTGGGTGTATGGCCAACGCTGGAAGCATTGGACAAGGATATGAGGGACCTCTTGGGCCAGGACATCAGTCGGGATGAAGGTGCTGGCACCCTGAGCAAAGCTTTGGATGAGGTTGTGAAGGCGCGTGCTGACGCCCTGCGTCTGCTCAAGGATGGTTGGGCAGATCGGGCTGCCGCCATGCAGGATTGGCTGAATCGGCAAACTTCTGGACCGAATAATGGCTGGAATGGCAAACGCCTGAGGAGAGCTGACTATGAGAGGTGGCTCAAGACACTTGAAGATTGGGCCAATGGGACGCTCCCTGTTGAGATACCTGATCTGAAGACCGGATGGATACGACTAACCCGACAAGGGCTTCAAGAGGCGCGCCATGTCGGCGCAGATCCCATCGACTTGCCCAGCATGTTCACGGAGTTCGAGCAACTCTTGCCGGCCCACAAACAACTGCCGTCCATTTCAGAAAAGTTACGCAAGCATGCCGCCGTTCATGTTGCTGCGCGGTTATTGCATCTGAAGCGCCAAGGCGGAACTTTTGGTTTTGCCGACATGCTCAGCCGGCTCAGAACGGCGCTGGCAAGTGACAACGGCGCACGCTTGCGCGAACGCATCCTGACCCAGTACCCCGTAGCGCTGATCGACGAATTCCAGGACACTTCTCCTGTGCAGTACCAGATCTTTGACCAGATCTACGACACAGAGGCCAACGACAGGCAAAGCGCCATCTTTTTGATCGGTGACCCTAAGCAGTCCATCTACGGGTTTCGTGGGGCTGACATTTACAGCTACATGCAGGCCAGAAAGGCCACCACCGGACGCCACTACGTCTTGCAAACCAATTTTCGATCGACCGATTCATTGGTCGGCGTCGTGAACCATTGGTTTGGGCAAGCAGAGTCCAGCACTTCCAAGGGCGCCTTCATGTACCGCGAGGGCTCCGTCAATCCACTGCCATTCACACCGGTTCGTGCCAACGGACGCGCTGAGCGCCTGGTAACACGCCAGGGTTTGATGCCCGCCATGACCTTGGTTCATGACGTGGCGCTTCGCAACTCGCGGGAGGCTGTCAGGGTCTTTGCGACACGCTGCGCCGAGCAAATCGTCACTTGGCTGAATGATGCCAATGCCGGATTTGACCATTTGGACAAAGCTGGCAAATCGATTCGGACGCCTCTGCGTCCAGCAGATATCGCCATTCTGGTGCGCACAGGCAACGAGGCAGATGCAGTTCGCCGCCAACTTGCTCTGCGCTCGATCGCCTCGGTTTACCTGTCAGACAAGGACTCGGTTTTCGAGAGCGAGGTGGCGCAAGACTTGGTTCATTGGCTGCGGGCAGTGGCGGCGCCCCAGGACGCCCGGCTGGTGCGCGCTGGTCTGGCGACTCGAACGATCGGGCTGAGTCTGAAAGAGTTGGAAAGTCTGGCCAGCAGCGATGACACCCTGGACAAGTACATCGCTCAATTTCGGCAGTTGCAGACGGTTTGGCAGACCCAGGGCGTCCTGGCCATGTTGCGCCAAAGCTTGCACCAGCTCGGGCTGCCAGCCCTGTGGCTTGAGAGTTTGGACGGCGAGCGCAGGCTGACGAACTTTCTTCACATCGCAGAGTTGCTGCAAACAGCTGCCGCGACCTTGGACGGTGAGCAGGCCCTGATTCGATGGCTGCAGACTGAAATCAGCAGCGGTGACAGTCAAGCCGATGAGCAGATCGTTCGCCTGGAAAGTGACGCTGATCTGATCAAGGTGGTCACCATCCACAAAAGCAAGGGGCTCGAGTACTCAGTGGTCTGCCTCCCCTTCGCCACCAGCTACCGCGAAATTCAGCGAAAGAACGCCTCCTTCGTCAGTCTTGCCAACCAAGATGGCGTACGGTCATTGAGCCTGAACATAAGTGACGCGGAACTCAAGTTGGCAGACGACGAGCGGCTACGTGAAGACTTAAGGCTCCTGTATGTGGCGCTCACCCGCGCGCGTCATTCCGTGTGGGTTGGGTTCCCAGCGCTCAAGTATGGCAAAGGCACCGAGTGCGTCTCCAACAAAAGTGGCGCGGGCCACTTGTTGGGAAGTTCTGATCTGAAGACAGCAGAGGAATGGCGCGTTCGCTTGACAGAATTTGCAAACGGCAACGCAGATATTCAATTGCAAAATGCTGAAGATGTGACCCCGTGCACAATTCTTGTGCAAACTGCCTCGCGCCTGGCCTTGACAGACCGTCCGAACTACCAAGCCGAGTTCGAGCGCAATTGGAAAATTGGCAGCTTTTCTCAGCTAACCCGCGATCTTCCGGCGACACCAGCAGCATCCGAGCTGTCGATTTTCCAAAAAGCCGCGCCAGCAGATGATGAGCCCGATACTGCGGAGGCAGTTGGCGCAATCGAGCAGATCAAAGGGTTGGCAGGCACAACGGCTCAAGCTTGGCACATTTTCCCCAAGGGGGCAGAGTCTGGAAACTTTCTGCACGAACAACTGGAGTGGCTGACCCCTGAACGTTTTGCATTGGCTGGCAATGAGATTTTGGCGCAGCGTCTTCAAAGGCGGTGTGAGCGTGCCGGTCGAGAAAAATACGCGCAAGGCGTGGTGAACTGGCTTTCTGAGGTGGTTCAGACCCGCTTGCCAGGCCCTGACGTTTCGCTGAACGAATTGCACGATGTGCTGCCGGAGATGGAGTTTTGGCTGCCATCCGACCGGATGGAGGCCAGGGAAAT
>Ga0214921_10009359_pt1 | contig 12421 bp, 11 predicted proteins | sample LL1505_MetaG_FD_177992 | JGI IMG/M metagenome (GOLD analysis project Ga0214921, IMG submission 177992) | Freshwater microbial communities from Lake Lanier, Atlanta, Georgia, United States - LL-1505 | ecosystem: Environmental > Aquatic > Freshwater > Lake | place: USA: Georgia | collected... | reverse complement strand
CAAATAAAAGTAAAATTATAATCTGATAACATAGTGTCACTAATTCTTAAAATATTTGCTTTACTTGGGTCATACATCAATGATAATAAATATGGGATAGTATAACGATATCTTTCTGGAAATGTTATTTGAGTATACTCAAATAATTTTTTTAATGTATCAATAGTATTAATATTACTGAGTAAAGGTAACATATAATTTATAAATGTTTTATAATGTCTTGCTCTTTGATATTCATTCCAAGTAAAAACATTATTATCTAAATATCCAACAATATGCATTTGACCATTAATATTTGGATTACTAGTATCTCCATAAGCAGCACGTTTAAAGTAAGTTACATTTGATTCTCCTAGGGAATGGTTAACTGGTGTAAATTCAAGTTTGTAATCTAAACTTTGATTCATAACATATTCATAGGTATCTCTATAGTTTTTTATTATTTGAAAAACAGTGTTATCTGCTAATGAGAAAAAGTTGGATTCTACTGGAATATATTTTACTTTTTCTATAATTCTAGTTTTAGTTATAGTTCTGGTTTTTGAATTTTTTTTGCTTTTACTTTTGCTCTTAACTTTTTTAGAAGTTTTTTTACTTTTTGTTTTCATTAATTTAATTTATAAATTTTTTTGTAAATTAAATTTTTAATAAAAATCATATGACATTAAAAAACTTGGGTCAAAATTATCATTTGTTGAAATCACAATTACATAAGTATTTTGTATAGTTTTATTTTTAACAAGTAAATGATTATGGTCAATGTAAGTAAACTTTTCTTTAGGAATCATTCTTGTTATTTTATGATATACTGAATTTTTAACAGTGCTTATAATTTCAAAATCACCATAATCAATATTTTGTTGAGGTAAATCATTATTGAATTCTTCTTTCATTAACTTTTTCCCTTCATTATCCCAAATTGGAATTGTAATTATAAATGTTAGTAACTTTTCTTCTTTCTGTGCTTCTTCCAAATGTCCTAATGCTTTTATAATACTAGTTTCAATAATCTCCTTTTGATAAGGTGGATTTAATCCAAAGGTTCCTTGTGTAGGTTGTAGATTAAAAAAACTTCCAAAAGAACCAAAATACTTTTCAACATCGTAATAAATAGAACAATAGTGATTAAATGTACAATTTATTGATGAAGCAAAACATTCATAACTTAGATTATAATCCTTCTTCATTTTCTGCATAATATCAGATTTAACACCCAATTGATGATTATTAGAACCTAATAATTGATATCTATAAATAATAATTGTAATTAATTCATCCATTCTAGAATTATCTCCACTGTAAAAGCTTTTTAATTTATTGTATTCATCAACTGGAATTAATAGATAATCTAAAACATCAATTAGTTTCTTATCCTTAATCTCAAAACCTATTTTGATAGTAAACTTATAAAATTTAAAATCACCGTAATCCCTGTGGTCTAGTACTTCCTTTTTTTCAATAGAATATTTATTTCTATTATCATAATAATATTTTGATTTTTTATAGCTTTCTAATACTTTTAATTTATCTCCAAAGTTTTTAACTAAATTAGCTAATAGTTTTTCAATTAGTTTATTAGTATCAATTAGACTCGAATCATATTTAACTAAATCCTTTAGAATTAATTCCAAAGAAGTAACTTCTTGATAATTATTTGGTAAAAATGGGTCGACTAGTTGATTAAAGTTTTCTGATGCATACAATGTAAACATCCACGAAGAAATTAGATTTGTTAATGTTCTTTTGTATGGTTTTTTTACACTGAATATTTTTATTCCAAACAAACTAACTGCATCATTTATAAAATCATTGATAATACTGGAAAAAACCTTACCTCGATAAAGTTCCATTATAATGCATATATTTTTATTATTTATACTTGAATATTCTAATTGAATATTCGAATCAGTATAAGAATGTAATTCATAGGTCATTATATATAAAAAGTCATTTTTTCTTTATTTAGATTTGATTTTAAAAATAATAAAAATAATAATAAGAGTAAGAATACAAATATTGCTTTCAGTAAAATAATTATTTAGTATTTGATTAAACTTTTCTTGATAAATAGGCATTATTACTTTATCTTCTTTTTTGAAAGGTTTTATTGGTAAAACAGGTGCTTCATTTATTTTATTAATCACTAATGAATTTATACAAGTCCAAACTTCATTTTGAAGTCCCCAGTCTTCATATGGAAACCAACTATAACCAAATTCTCCCCAATTTGCTCCCCAACTATTTCTAATTAAAAATCCTCTAGTTGCATCATAACCAACTGCTACTACACATTGAGCTCCTAATAAAGATTCATTTTCAGAACTTTTCTTCCAAAAAAATCTTCCACCATTGTAGCAAGGAAATTGAATCATACAAGGACCATTTTGATTAATAGCCATTTTCAAATCATTAATACCATTAACATATGCATAACCTTTTAACTTTAACAAGTCTAATACATTTTTAGGTGTAATGAAAATACTTTTTTTGTTTTCTCTTAATGCATAAATAGATGCGGGTGCTACATATGTAGTAAATAATTTTTCTTTTACTTCTAAAAATTCTTTCATTGTAGCACCAGCGTAACAAGCAGAAATTCCTAAAATGCCTTGATCTCTAACTCCTAATAAATCATTTCTTAAATCATTTGCAGAAGGACCAGTAGACTTATTTATGAAAAACTTAGTATCAGGAGTCAATTTTGATAAAAGAGAATTTAATTTATATTTTTTATTATTTACAGTTACCACATTAGGTAATTTAACATATATATTATTTATAGATTCAATAAAATTATCCATTGGATATAATTTATATAATTCTACCATTTTTTTAACATAAGCATCATTATTTAAATTTTTATAAGTTTCTCTTACTAAATCAATAAAATCATCATTTGATAAAGTTTTATATTTTTCATCTAATTCATTGGGTTGCATTATATTTAATATGAAAATAAATATAAAATAATAAATTAAATATTTAATTTCTTTATATACACAATATAATCAAAGTCTCTTTGTTTGATTATAAGTTCTTTCTTTATATTTTTCTTTATCAAAGTATTATCAGTACTTTCAGTAACAGTATAATTTAGAGTCTTATCATCGTATTCTATCTGATGATTGTCATCAGCGTGACCAGAATAACTAATAACATAATAGGTTATTTTTTTAAAAAATAAATTGTAAAAGCTACTACTATATGTTTCTTTTATATTTAATTCATTATTATCTAATTTTATTCTTCCTAGTTGAAAAGGCATTTTTATAACTTTATCATACAAAGGAACTATAATAATATTAATCCCTAATAAATTTTTTGGTATTTTATTAATAAGATACTGTTCGCAATTAATCAATTTACAAGTTATAAATTTATTATAACCCGCATTGGTATATGATTTTAGATCAGCATTTGCTTTTATATCTCTAATGTATTCAGGATATAATCCTTGAATATGATTTTTTAAATTATTAATTCTAAATAAAAATTTAGCAATATATATACAACCAAAATAAAAATATTTATATTCTAGTGTATTATCTAATATTTTCATTTCTAACTTTAAATTTTTTAAATTAATTTTTACTTTTTTTAATTCAAGTTTTTCAAATTCTTCATCTGATATTTGTAATTTATTTTTAATAATATTTTGCATTAAAGATAATTATATAATATAATACAATGGACTTTAAAAAAGAAGAATATCTTAGGCTTTGTAGAGAAGAATTTATGAAAGTTAGAGAGGTTGACCCAATAATAAAAGAACAAAAGAAATTAGAATTTATAGATTATAAAGAAAAAGTTAAATATGAAATGATAAATAATATTCTAGATAGTCTTAATAATTTAGAAAAAACAATAAAAAAATTAATTTTACGCTAAAATGGTTTCACAGTATTCTTCATAAGTTGATTTTGAAACTTGTATTATTTTTTTATCTGGATTCATTATCCATAATTCAGATTCTAATGCATTAATTAATTCCGGTTCGTGAGTAATTAATACAATCGCACCTTCATATTCTTTTAAGCCTTCAATTAATGCTTCTACAGTTTCTATATCCAAATGATTAGTAGGTTCATCTAATAATAATATATGTGGTTCTTTAAAAATCAAATTAACAAATGCTACTCTGGCTTTTTGGCCTCCACTGAGTTCTTTAATTAATTTATTGTGTGCAGAGCCTTCTAATTTAACTTTACCTAAATAGCTTCTAACAGTTTTCTCTCGGTCAGATTCAATCAACGACGATGGTACAAGATTTTTAAGATAATCAATAGGAGTTAAATCGTGAGGTAGTAACTCTTCAAAATGTTGGTTATAATAACCAATTCTTAAATTCGTTTGTTTCCATACTGAACCAGAACTTGGTTCAATATCCCCCATAATTAATTTCATAAATGTTGATTTACCTGAACCATTAGGACCTACTAAAGTAGCCCGTGTAGTCATATCTATTCCAATGTTAACTGATTTTAAAATTTCATTACTACCATAAGAAAAAGATACATCATCCATTTTAACCATATGACTTTTAAATTGTGGTACATTCAAAAAATTCAAAGAAACATCGTAAGGTCTTTCTGGTTTATTAACTTCATTCTTTTTAATATAATCATCAATAGCATTTCTTGAATTTTTCTTCCTAAATTCTTTTAATTTCTTTTCATATGTATCATAAGTTTTTTCTTCCTCCTTTAACTTTTGTTTCAATGATAATTTAAAGAGAGCATAATTACCTTTATAAGATACTATTTTTTGATGTTCAATATTTAAAATATAACTACAAACATCATTAAGAAATCCAATGTTGTGACTTACTACAATAGCAATTTTATCCCATTCTGACATATAATTACTTAGCCAAATAATAGCTTCTAAATCCAAGTGGTTAGTAGGTTCATCTAATAATAATAAATCTGGTTTTAAGTATAAAGCTCTAGCTAAGGAAATTCTCATTCTCCAACCTCCGCTATATAATAAACAACTCTTTTCTTCCGTAAAACCCAATCCTTTTAAAATAGATTTAATTTTACCTAATTCTGATTCTCTGGTAAATCCTCTGATTTCATCTTGAATTTCTTTATATCTTTCATTTAATTTATCATAATCTAAATCAGGAACTTCTGGCTCTTCCAATTTATTTTCTATATCATCTGATTCATTCATTAAAGTATATAATTTTACATTTGATTTAAAAATAAATTCAGAGGGAGTTGAATCATCCATTTCTAATTCTTGTTCAACATATAAAACCCGAATTTTATTCTCAGAAAAGATACTAGTTTTTCCTAGTTGTTTCAGTAATGAGGATTTTCCAACACCATTTTTACCAATTAAACCATAAATATTACCAGGTGAAATAGTAAGAGGGGAATCTTGAAATAATACTTTACCGACCACACTAAGTGAAAATTTATCAATACTAATTGATTCAGCAGTATAATTTAATTTGTTAATATTTAATATATAAGAGTCCATTATATATTAAATAGTTTTATTTATTTAAATTAATTCAGTTTTTAAGACCTGTTAGATGTTTTCGAAGAAAACTCTAATTAGGTCAATTTTATAGCAAAGCTATAAAATTGCTAACTAAAAAACCAAAGGTTTTTAAGTTTGTCTATAAACAAAATTAAAAGTGTTTTAGAAAATTCTAATTAAAAGTGTTTTATAAAATTCTATTAAAAACTTCTAAGTAAATGAAATGCACGTGGTTGTTGATAAGTTGATCTAAAGTATGTAAATAACCTAAAACGATTATTAATATATTGTTCTGCTGTTGGAAGATTCAATTGTGTGAAAAACTGTTTGCGGTCAAATAATCCATCAGGATTTGCTACATCACTAGAATAATTAATAAAAAGATAATTACAAGCATCATCATTTAATGCACCATCTGAAAATAAACCAGCACCTGTACCAATATTATATTCTTCTTGGTCCCACGTTGTATAATGACCACCGTGTTTATCAGTATTATCTATAGCAGTCCAAGTATGATAATATGATTTATGAGCACGAAGAAAACTATTATCAAATGCATTTGTATCAAGGTCATCCCAAGGTTGATTATTACTTAAAATATAATGAGTAATTACAAATTTATTTAAAAGTGTTGCCCAAATAGTTTGGTCCAAGGCTTTAATGCAGGCATCTTGAATCTTATAATAATTAGGATCATCTTGTTTTGGAAAATCAATCGTAGCTAAATCACCTAACTTTCCACTAGGTGATACCTTTTGAAAAGGAATATCAAATGTTCCGCTTAAAACTTTATCCCAACTTGCTACAGGGTCTTGACTATATATAGCTAAATCTAAATCAACTTGATTAAATGTATTTTGTAAACGGATAATTAAACTAGAAAATAAACCATTTAGAGAAGGAGGTGTATCAGTTCCATAATAACTAACTAATCCTGATAAAAAGTTTGCTGGGATATTTCCTAATGGTCCTAAAACACTGCCTAATGCCCAAAAGCAGCCACCTAATAAATTAATACCTATTTGTAAACCAAGGTCTGATTGGTCAGCTTCTGTTAAAAGAGCATATGCATTTTCTAATTTCATATTAGCTTGATTTAATAAATCTTTATTAAAACTGATGATGTTATCAAGATTATCTTTTACCTTTTGTATTTCATCGGGAGAAGGTGTTGACATTTTATTATAATAGTTTATAATTTATTTTTAAGTAGAAACACGTTTCTTTATAGATAAAAAGAAATAAAGTATTTCTCTATAGACAAAATTAAAAATCTTATTTTTAATTTTACTAATTTAAAACTTTGTTTTAAATTGACTTAATTAGAGTTTTCTTCGAAAACATCTAACAAGTCTAAAAAATTGAATTTAAATAGTAATAAACTATTAATATTATATTATGTCCAATAACGAGTTATTAAATTATATGCAAAAGCACCCTATCTTAAATATTGGGACGTTGGGTAGTGTTTCACATGGTAAATCGACTTTGGTTTCTATGTTAACTGGAACTAAAACTCAGCGTCACAGCGATGAACAAATAAGAAATATTACAATTAAACCTGGTTATGCAAATTTAAAAATATGGAAAAGTGGAGAGGAATATACAACAACTAATTCCGAAACTTATGAATTAGAAGGTTATGAACTCGTTCATCATATTTCTTTTGTTGATTGTCCTGGTCACCAAGAACTAATTCAAGTTATGTTAGGAAGTGTTAGTCTTATGAAAGGAGCTATAGTAGTTGTTTCCGCTGCAGAAGAAATAGAAAAGTGTAAACAACTAATTCAACATTTAGCAGCTGCAAAGTTAGCTAAACTAGAAAATTTAATTGTTCTTTTTAATAAACTAGATTTAATAGATAAAGATAAAGCACTGGAGAGAAAAGAGAAATTAGATCAGTTATTAGAAAAGTTAGAAATCTCTCCAAAAGTAATTATTCCAACTGCTTTAAACAGGAGAATAGGTTATCAAAACATTATTAAATCTATTATAGATATATTTCCTCCTGTATTAGAACCAAATACAAAAGCTCCACTCTTTAGAATTCTAAGGTCGTTTGATATTAATAAACCAGGAACTAACTGGGACATAGTTCAAGGTGGTGTCATTGGTGGTAGTTTATTGGAAGGAGAATTAAAAGTGGGAGACAAGATTATTATTAAACCAGGTCAATATAGAAAGAAACCAGATGGAACTTGGATGATTAATCCTCTAGTAACAACAATAAAGTCTATGAAAACTGAGAAAGAAAATATTACTAATACTCGTCCAGGAGGATTAGTAGCTTTTGGAACAGACATTGATCCGTTCTTTTGTAAAGATGGAAAATTAGAAGGACAAGTTTTAGGATTTGTAGATTCTTTACCAGAGGTATATTCTAAAGTAAAAATGAATGTAACATTAACTGAGGATTTTGATGGAAAATGGACTCCCAAAGTTAGTGATACAATTTACTTACAAATTGGTAATTTAAATACAGAAGCTAAATTAACGAATATTAATAAAAAATTATTTACTTTTGAATTATCTAAACCTTGTTGCATTGAAGAAGATGATTTGATATTGATTTGTAATAATTATGATAAGGTGTTTAGGATTGTTGGTTGGGGAAAATTTATATTATAATATAATATATATGGAACCACTTCCTGACCCAGTTCAACCTACAACTGCAAATATTAATAAACTTAAAATTAATTTAACTAATATTCAACGTTTTAATGATTTATTTTATACATATAGTCTTAGTAAATGTGCTAATGCTTTTTTATTACTTTCGAAAAATGATGACAATGACCCAGGAATGGCTGTTGGAATAAATCTTTTATGTGGTACTTTAATTGGAATTGGAGGAGATTATGGTATTATTGGTTGTATACTTGCTAATTATTTTTGTGCATTAATTAGTCAATTTTCAGAAACAAATCCTCCTTCTTTACTTGAACATTTTGCTAGTTATATTACACGAATTCAGGCAACTTCCTTGGAAGCAAATCATATGATTGCTATAGATTATTCTGATCCTTTAGATAATTGGTATACTGTTAAATCTGGTTCATTCAATACATTTTCAGGTAAAAAAACAGTTAGCTGTTGTATTGGACAAGTTGCTGCAATTGATTTTCCAAATGAAACAGACCCATTATTTGAAGAAATGATGTCAAAAACACTTTTTTCTTTTGACCAAACACTTTGGTGGGTTATATTGACTCAATGTTTTCAAATTAATGTTTGGAATTGTGCAGTTGAACCTGAATATTTAGTTTCAAAATATAGTGAAGATTGGATTAATAATTATTGTAAAAATCTAATAATTAAAAATCCATCTAATAATATTACTTGGGAAATAGGCCAAATCAGAGGTTTTTCTGGAATTGGAAAGAAAAAATCATATTATATTGTACACGAATCTTCAATTGGTTCTCCACCTAGTCACAATAAAGACCAACCAATTAGTGATGCAGCTGCCACATATCTTTTCATTGATTCAATTCCTGGAGATATCATTAATTCAGATGGACTTTTTAATCGTAATTTTGTTTTTTATAATTTTGGTATGAAAACGGTTCAACAAATAGTTTAAACCAAATTAAAATCAAACACCGACTCCCCTTTCTTTATCAATACCAATACTTTATCATTATTAACCATTCCAGAATTTCTACGATCGTGTTCTAGATCAACAAAGAATACTTTTGCAAATTGGTCAAGAATATCAGAAAGTTCGTTATAAAACCAACTTTCATCAAATGCTTTCTGAATATCTTCAACAATAATCATTCCTCCATCGTTTAAGAAGTTCATAGATAACTTAATTATACGAATCATATCTAGAAAGTTATGGGTGGAGTCATCAATAATACAATCAAATTTTACTCCAGTTTTTTGCATTGGGTTAATTATTTCTTCATTGGATAGAACATTCATATAATCCACGTGAACTCTTTTTTTATCTGCGTAATTAGAAGTCCAGTTTGCTAACCATTTAGGCCATCTTTCAAATCCATAAATTTGAGCCTTGGGGAAATATTCCTCCCATAGTAGCAAAGAGCGCCCCTCTGCAATACCAATTTCACAAAAGTTTAAGTTATCATTACGATTATTTTTAAATAATGAATGATATAATAAAGAATAAGGGTGACAGTGATTACTGTCGTTAGGTCCTGGATTTTCTCTTTGAGAAGATTTATCCACATTGTATTTTTGACCCATCATACATAATTCAGAACTAGAGTTTTTATAATCTATTGATAAAGAAACAATCTTGGAAGCACTGTGAATTTTTACAAGTTTACCCACTACTTTGTTTTTATCTGTTTCACAAATTGAAATAAATTCAGTAAAATCAGAATTAAAAGTTAAGGTGTGAAGAATATTATACCAAGTAGCCTGGACAACTTGGTTGTCGAGCCAAGTATAAGTGCCATTAATCCAAGGAGTTACTACAATATTATTCTTGCAAAAGGTAATTGATTTTTGTTCCCAAGTAAAAGTTTTACCAACTAAAACATCTGTCATTAAATTTTATAATTAAAAAGTGTTTAAATAAAAATTATATAAAGATTTTAGAAGTTATTAATATAATGAGCCTATTTATGATTACCGATTATATTAACAAGTACCCCAATTTGGAGGAACTTCGTAAAGAGTTATATAAAAATAATATTTTAACCAAAGATTATATTGAAGAAGGTTTGATGCTAATTTATCACAAGTATGAACAAAAAGCTGTTTCTGATTTGGAAAGAGAGTGTCGTTCTATTGTAATTGACCGTAATACTAAAGAAATTATTTCATACAGTTGTTCTAATCCTGTGATTAATAATGATGCGCTTGACTATCTACTAGTAAATTCCAATAAGGAAAAAATAATTACCAAGTGTTACGAGGGAACCTTGCTTTCTTTATTTTTTAAAGACAAGTGGTTTCTATCCACCCGGAGATGTTTGAACAGTAATGATTCCGTTTGGGGAAGTGATGAAAAGTCACATTATAGTATGTTTATGGATGTACTAAATAGTTCTGGATTTGAAAGTTTTGAATCTTTTACATCTGTATTAAATAAAGAAAATTGTTATTACTTTATTTTGATTCATTATCAAAATAAGAATATTGTTGATTATGTATCAGAATTTGGTAGTGAATATAAAAAGTTGGTTATTCCATTTATTCGGGATATGAAGACCCAAAAGGAATTAGACATCTATAATCCCGAACTCATTCCTGATTTTAATAAAATTCTAAATAATAATATTTTTGTATCAGAAAAATTGGATAATTTGGAAACCTTTGACAAAGCTAATCAACAAAATCAATTTCAATTGCCTCCAGTAACCGAAGGAATAATTATTAGATTTACAGATACCAATAAGCTTTTTAAACTTCAATCAAAGGCATATCAATTTGCCAAGAGCATTGGTTCTGATAAGAATATTTTTATGGGATTAATTCATTTGTATCAAAAGGATAAGCTAAAGGAGTTTTTGGAGAATAAAACAAATTATCATTTGAAGAAAATTTTAAATCCTATGAAAACTGATGAATCTTATGATACTATTGGAACAATTGATGCATTGTTTAAAGTTTGTACTTCAGAATTATTTGAATTATTTAAAAAACTATGGGATATTAAAACTGGAAAACATCTAAATAATGAATTATATAATTTGATTCCTAAAGAATATAAGGATATTCTCTTTGGTATCCGGGGAATTTATTACAAGAAGAAAAATAATCTACAAATAACTGATATTTATAACTTTTTGAAATCAGTTCCTGTTGAAAACTTTTGCGCATTGAACAGAATGAGAAGACTAATGTTTAACTGGTGTAAGATTAATGATAAATTGAGTGATTTTAATACAGTATCATCAAAATGTGATAAGATTCATTTGAAATTGGCTGCTATTTATTCTAATAAATTATTCCCAAACATATTAAATGAAGATTTACCACCAGTAAAAATAGAAAAAACGCAATAATATTTTTCTCATTTAATTTAGTAAATGTCTAAAAAAAATTTTGATTCTAAACATCTCATTAAAGATGACGACGAAGATGAAAAAGTTGAAGTAGATTGGAGTATCGATTCTGATGATGAACCAAAAAAATTAAAAGAAAATGAAGATATCGAAATAGACGAATTAGATGATATTAGTGATTTATCTGAAATTTTAAAAGAACATGAAAAAGATAAAGTTAATTCTGAAAAAAATAAAGTTAATCCTGAGATTAATATTGAAATAGTAAATGAAAATAATAAAAAAGGAGTAAAAATAAGTATTAATATGGAAATTGATAAGAGAATAGTTTCTATTGATTTTGTAATTAATAAAAAAACTATACTAAAAATAGCTAATGAACTTAAAAAATTATAAGAAAAACGCTTTTAAATTAAGATTTTTAATCTTAATTTAAAATATAATGTATTTTATATTATTATATGGAGAAAACCCAACAAATATTAGTAAAATTTAAGAAGAAAATGATAAAATTTAAAAGGAAAATGGATGAAATAAATCAAAAAATATATTTTTATAAAGATGTTTTGATGAGTATGATAAATAATCTTTCTAATTGTAATTCATTGAAAATATTTCAAGATTCCGAGTCAAATAATTTATCAATATTGACTGAATTAAAAGAAATAAAAGAATTAATGTATGAATTACCAGATACTATAACTTTCAAATATATTAAAATAAATAAATTCGAAGTAATTGATAAAAAAATGGAAAATATTAAAAAAGTAATTATTAAATATATGAATCACATTGCTCCAGATAATATTCAAAATGTTTTAAGATTAATTTTTAATGATAATTGGATTGATTTTTTTGATAAAGATGAAATTGAAAATATTATTTTTATATCTAAATTTATAAAGGTCATTTGTGTTTGGTATTCAGAAGAACATAAAAAAGAA
>Ga0214921_10009358_pt1 | contig 12422 bp, 13 predicted proteins | sample LL1505_MetaG_FD_177992 | JGI IMG/M metagenome (GOLD analysis project Ga0214921, IMG submission 177992) | Freshwater microbial communities from Lake Lanier, Atlanta, Georgia, United States - LL-1505 | ecosystem: Environmental > Aquatic > Freshwater > Lake | place: USA: Georgia | collected... | reverse complement strand
ATTTCTATCGGGGACAAGTGTTAACTGGGCTGGGTTCGCAACACACTCCGGAAAATCAAATCTGGCCTTTGGGAATAGCAATGCAGGGAATAACAAGCACTTCGGCAGCTGAAGTTGAGACTTGTTTGCAGTACTTGGAGAACAGTCATGCCGGAACTAATCAAATGCATGAATCAGTTGGAAAAGATGATCCAAAAATTTTTACCAGAGCTTGGTTTTCTTGGGCTGACATGACTTTCTATCACTTACTTTTGAAATCAGTTAACTTGATTTAACCACTCGATAACTTTGCAGCGTTGGATCAGTGGCGTAAGCAATTCGCACGCCAGCTGATTTATTTGCAGCCAAGCCGCTTAAAATCGCTTTCGTTAAGACTTCACCGGGCGCGACTACTGCAACACCTGGCGGATAAGGCGCAATCAAATCAGCCGAAATTCGACCTTCAGCCATTAAAGCTGAAATCATTTCAGTATCAGCAAAGTAGGCATCGCGCATTGAAAGTGCAATCTGCGGAACTACTGACCAGCTAAGAGCTGTTGCTGATTCACGAGGCGCGCTAACTAGTTTCTGCAAAATCGGGAGCAATGACTTACTCAACTCAGCAAAGCTCTCGGCATCATCGGCCAAAGTGGCTAAGAAAACTACCGTGTCGCGGTCTGCCATCTCGACCCTGATGTTTGCCTTCAGTAACTCATTTTCAATTTCGACGCCAGATGTGCCCAACTGATTAGCCCGAAGGACAATCTTTACCGGATCAAAGCGACCAGCCGCGAAATCGCCGGGGGATAAGAAAATGGGGCGGTCAAAGTTAGCTGCAATTTCAGTTTTGAACTTCGTTACGTTTTCAATTAGTCGTCCTAATAACTCTTCGCCGCGGTGTTGCAAAAGTGCGCGGCAACCATCGATCGATGCAAGAGGTGCGCCAGCAGGTGATGTTGTGTGAGTTGTCTCAAAACTTTGTTCTAAGCGATCTAAATTTAAGAATTCGCCACGAGCAACTAAAAGTGCTGATGCGCTAAACCCGGGTAGAGCTTTATGAGTACTTGTGACTAAAGCATCTGCACCAAGCTGCATTACATGTTTTGGTAAATCTCCATGAAAACCAAAGTGAGCACCCCAAGCAGCATCAATTACTACTGGGATTTTATATTCATGAGCTTTGCGAATTAACTCAGGTAATTGCGAAATTGTTCCGAGATAACCAGGTTCGGTAAGCAGTAAGGCAATAGGTTTTTGCGGTAGCACTCGTTCTAATTCGGAAAGTGGAATCCCGGTAGGTACCCCAGTCGCTGCATCGATTTCAGGAGCTAACCAAATTGGTTCGAGCCCTGCTAACACCAAAGCACTCAGAACTGATCGATGCGCAGTGCGCGCAACTGCAATCTTGTCACCAGGTTTTCCAAGGGCCAAGATGACAGCTTGGTTAACGTGAGTTGAACCGCCAGCTGAGAAACGTGCGTAGTCACCGCCCCATAATTTGGCGGCTAGCGATTCAGCGCTTCTTAAGGTTTGGTTAGTTAATTTAATTTCATCTAAGCCACCGTAAAGCGGGGTATCGCCGTCAACTACTGCACCTAACCCAAGATCGAGTTTGCTGGCACGCTGCTTGTGACCAGGGATCGTGAATGGTGTTCGTGCTACTTCAAAGTAACGAAGGTAGGCGTCTAAGAGCGGAGCATCTTCGCGCAACGCTTTGAGGTAGGTCATAGCCGCAAGCCTAACTTCAAGGCGCCCCGATCGGAAATATGGCCTTAGACTTTACTCATGACCGTACTTACTTCAGTTCCTCAGCAACGCCTCTTGGTTACGGAGATTCCTGGACCAAAATCTAAGGCGGAGATTCAGCGACGCAGTGAAGAAGTTTCAGGTGGATTGGGAATTGCATTCCCTGCCGTAATTGTAAGTACTGGCGGCGCAATTCTGGTTGACCTAGATGGCAATCAGATCATTGACATGGCCGCAGGTATTGGCGTCAACAATGTTGGAAACAGTGCACAGCGTGTAGTTGATCGAGTAATTGAACAAGTACAAGCTTTTTCACATACCTGTTTCACGGTTGCTCCGTATCAGGGATATATCGATGTTTGTGCAAAGTTAAATGCGCATACACCAGGCACTCATAAGAAAAAATCGGTTTTGGTTAACTCAGGTGCTGAAGCAGTTGAGAACGCAGTGAAGATCGCTCGCAATGCAACAAAGCGCCAAGCGATTGTGGTGTTTGAACATGCATATCATGGTCGGACAAATTTAACGATGGCGCTAACTGCCAAGAACATGCCATACAAAGAAGGTTTCGGACCATTTGCAAACGAGATCTATCGCATGCCAATGCCATACGAACTACGTTGGTTAGGCGATAAAGCAACGATTACTGCAGATGCACTCGAAGAAGTTGCACATAAGATTGAAAAAGAGATTGGTGCACATAATGTTGCAGCAATCCTGATCGAACCAATTCAAGGTGAAGGTGGCTTCATTGTTCCACCTAAAGGATTCTTGCCTGGGTTATCAAAGTATTGTGCTGAAAACGGCATCATCTTTATTGCTGATGAGGTTCAAACTGGTTTTGCACGAACTGGAAATATGTTTGCAGTTGAAGCTGAAAATGTAGTTCCAGACATGATCATCACCGCAAAAGGTATTGCTGGTGGCTTACCGCTGGCTGCAGTTACTGGTCGCGCAGAAATCATGGATGCAGTACACGTCAGTGGCCTCGGCGGAACTTACGGTGGAAACCCGGTTGCCTGCGCTGCATCCCTTGGTGTCTTTGAAACTATTGAAGAAGATGGCTTAGTTGAACGCGCTCGCGAAGTTGGCAAGATTTTGGGTCATGCGCTTTGCGAGATGGCTTCTAAGTATCCGATCATCGCTGAAGTTCGTGGCCGTGGCGCAATGATGGCAATCGAATTAGTAAAGCCTGGTTCACTTGAGCCAAACACTGAAGCAATGACCAAGGTAATTAATTACTGCGCGAAGAAAGGTGTCTTGCTTCTTTCAGCCGGCACTTATTCAAATGTAATTCGTTTCTTGCCACCAATTGTTATTTCAGATGAACTATTGCTTGATGCAATGAGCGTTCTTGATGAGGCTTTCGCTTCGCTTTAAAGCCCACGTAAGAAATCAGGATCATCATCTGGTGCAATTGAACGCTTTGGTTTACGGCCACCATTACCAGGACGTTTTGGTCGCCCAGCGATTAAGTAAGCAACTGCACCAAGTGTTGGAACTAGCACAATAATTATTAGCCAACCCCAACGTGGCAGCGAACGCACTTCGCTATCTTCACGTTGAGCACAATCGATTAATCCATACAACTGGATACCGATAGTTAGAACTATAAATAGAACTCTGGTCATGGGATTAGTTTAGCGCGAGCGCGATTGAGAAAACCACGCCAAACCAGAGCTGTAATTGGCCGGTTTTACCCAGTAGCGGAATTAACGCAGGGCCAGTTGCGCCAGCGCGAACCTTATTAGCGATGATAAAAGTTTGCGGCAAAAGTGCCAAAGTGATGAGAGTGTTTTCACCAGAAACAGAAAGCGCTGAAACGTGCGCTAGCAGCAAAAGCGCAACAAAAAGTTTACGTGCTCTAGCATCGCCTAATCGAACGGCCAAGGTGCGCTTGCCAACTAGTTCATCTTGAGCACGATCGCGCAGATTGTTAATGGCCAGGAGCGCACAGGCAAGTGATCCCATTGGAATTGCAACTACAAAACTCTGCCAAGTTAAATTCTCAGTCTGCACATAGTAAGAACCCATGGTTGCTACTAATCCAAAAAATAAGAATACTGAAATTTCGCCTAAGCCCAAATAGCCATATGGTCGCTTGCCTCCGGTATATGTCCAGGCTGCCAAAATTGCTGCAGCTCCAACTGCGATTAACCAAAGTGAAGTCAATAGCGCCAGGACTAACCCGACTAAGGCAGCAATGGCAAAAGAAATGAAAGCTGCCTGCTTGACCGACTTCGCGCTTGCTAAACCTGAAGCGACTAATCGAATTGGACCCACTCGATTATCGTCAGTGCCTTTAACTCCATCGGAATAATCATTGGCAAAGTTGACGCCTACTTGAAGCGCCAAACTAACAACTAGAGCTAAACCAGCCATCATCAAGTTGGCATCACTTGCCGCTAATGAAGTCGCTACTAAGACTGGCGCGATTGCAGCCGGGAGGGTGCGCGGACGAGCACCAACAATCCATTTATTCAAAACTAAAGCTCCGATTTCATAGCTAATTGCGCAAGTGCGCCTCGGTCTACTTTTCCGATACCGATCAAAGGTAGCGCAGCTAATTGATGGAAACGCTTTGGCTTAGCTGAGTTGCCAAATTTTTCCAGTAAGAGACGCTCAACTTGTTCAGAAAAATCAGCTGGAGCATTAACTGCCGCAACGTGAAGTTCTTGCCCCCACTTTTCACTGGAAACTGCGAATGCAGCAAATTCAGAATTAGAAAAACTCTGCGAGATAGCGCTTTCAATTTCGGAAAGTGAAATATTCTCGCCACCTGAAATAATTACGTCATCACCGCGACCCAGAACTTTTAAACGTCCGTCAACTAATTCACCTAGGTCGCTGGTAACAAACCAATTATTAGAGTCTAAAGCTAAATTATTGGCCAGAATAGGACCTGAGACTTTGATAAATCCAGCATCAGATATTGCTACCTGCACTCCATCGAGGGCAAAACCGTTATAAACACAACCACCAGAAGTTTCAGACATGCCATAAGTTGTTACAACTTTAATTCCGGCGTTTGTTGCTTGCGCTTGTAGTCCTGAACCTAGAGCAGCGCCACCAACTAGAACAGCCTTAGCGCTTTGCAGATGTTTTAGTAATCGCTCGTCACCATTGAGCCCGTTATAAAGTTGGGTAGGCACAATTGCGGTGTAATCAACTTTCGGATATTCACCCTCGTAACCAATTAAATTAACTGGGATCGTGCCCAGTTCTAAACTGCGAACTAAAACATTTACCGCGGCGATATGTGTCAGTGGCAGAAGTAGTGACCAAGTTTCACCAAAGTTTGCAGCTAAAAATTTATTCGAAGCTTTGGCAGAAGCCAGTAGTGCGCCCGAACTAAGTGAAATTTCTTTATTGGCACCGGTGCTGCCAGTCGAGGTAACCAGCACCGCTGTGGTTGTTTCAACCTCAGTACTAGTTACAGCGCCAAAGCCAAGGGCTGGGCCATCGGAAACCAAAGCCTTAGCAAGGCTGGCCATAATCTGTGTGGTTGGCCACGCCCCGTCGATTGGGCTCACTATTCGTTGTGACTTGGTATCCATATCGCCCGTAGGCTATCGCTCCTAGACCAAGCTTTCACTTCCTGGAGGAAAAATGAGCAAGCCAATTAAGCGAGACTTTGGAAGTCGCGAGATTCCGAAGTGGAAAACCGCTCCAGGTGGCGAGAACTTCAAAGATATTAAGTATGAAGTTGGCGATGGCATTGCAAAAATTACGATCAATCGCCCAGAAGTTCATAACGCATTTCGTCCACAAACTTTGGCTGAACTAAAGAGCGCATTTGATTTAGCACGTGATAACACTGAAGTCGGCGTAATTATTTTTACTGGCGAAGGCACCCAAGCTTTTTGTTCAGGTGGCGATATAAATGTTCGTGGTGACGATGGTTACTTAGGTGATGATGATCTTGCAAAGCAAGGCATCGGGCGACTAAATGTTTTAGATCTACAAGTACAAATCCGTCGCACCCCTAAACCAGTAGTTGCCATGGTTGCTGGTTGGGTAATCGGTGGTGGCCATGTTTTGCATGTGGTCTGTGATTTAACAATCGCGGCCGACAATGCACTCTTTGGTCAGACCGGCCCAATGGTTGGTTCTTTTGATGGTGGTTATGGTTCTGGTTTATTAGCCGCCAGTGTGGGCCAGAAGAAAGCTCGCGAAATTTGGTTTATGACTCGTCAATATGACGCACAAGAAGCGTTGCAAATGGGTTTGATCAACACCGTAGTTCCGCTGGCAGAGTTAGAAGCTGAAACTGTTTCCTGGTGCCGCGAAATGCTACGCAATTCACCGATGGCACTTCGTTTGCTAAAGGCAAGCATGAATGCCGCCGATGATGGTTTAGCAGGCGTTCAGCAATTAGCGGGCGATGCTACGTTGTTGTTCTATATGACCCAAGAAGGTCAAGAAGGTCGCGATGCTTACAAAGAAAAGCGCGCTCCTGATTTTGGCAAATTCCCAAAGCGTCCATAACTAACCCAAATGATTGATCAATTACTTGCTTCCATGCAGGTAGTTGCGCTGCCGCTAAAAAGTAAGTTTCGTGGCATCACCGTGCGCGAAGTTGCTCTCTTTCAAGGCCCGGCTGGTTGGGGTGAATTCGCCCCATTTCTTGAGTATGAGGATGCTGAAAGTTCGATGTGGCTGCTAAGTGCGATAGATGCAGCTACGAACCCAGCGCCAATGGCGCACCGTGGCTTTATCAAAGTCAATGCAACATTGCCCGCGCTAAATAGCGCGAAAGAGATTGAAGAGTTGCTGGAATCATTTGCTGGTTGCGACACCGTGAAAATTAAAGTTGGTGAAAACTTAGGTGAAGATAGTGTGCGAGTTGCTCGAGTCAGGGCGCTTCTGCCAAAAGCGAAATTAAGACTTGATGTAAATGGTGGTTGGAGCGTTGAACAAGCTTTGATTAATCTTTACGAAATTTATGAAGAAGTTGGGCCATTGGAATATGTTGAACAGCCTTGTGCAACGCTTGAGGAACTTCGCCAACTGAAGGAAAAACTAGTTGTTGAAATAAAGATCGCTGGCGATGAAGTAATTCGTAAAGCAGAAGATCCATTTGCAATTGATCTACAAAGCGCCGTTGATGTTTTGATGCTGAAGGCTGCCCCGCTTGGTGGAATAACTCGCGCTCGCGAAATTGGCGCCCATCACAAATTACCAATGGTGGTATCAAGTGCTTTAGATAGCGCAGTCGGAATTAGTTATGGCTTACAACTTGCCGCTTCGTTGCCATCGCTTGATTACGCCTGCGGGCTAGCAACGGGCCAGTTATTAGACGCGGATATTGCAGAGCTGCCATTAAGAAATGGCGAGCTAGCCGTTCATTCAGTTTCACCAGACGCCGATTTGTTAGCGAAGTATGCTGTGCCTGTTGAACGGTTAACTTGGTGGAAAGAGCGCACAAAGCGTGCTTTTTATGCTGGTACCGAAACTGAAATTAAAGCGAGAGGCTGGTCTTGGTGAATACCTCAACCTCGCTAGCTCGAGTCTTAGTTCGGCAATTAATTGAAGCGGGCATTACTGATGCGGTAATTTCACCAGGATCACGCAACGCTCCTTTATCACTGGCCATGTATGCCGCTGCTGAAAAAGGTTTACTTAAATTACACATTCGTATTGATGAAAGATCAGCTGCCTACTTTGCGTTAGGTCTAGCCAAAGCAAGCGGTCGGCCGGTACCTATTGTTTGCACGAGCGGTACGGCAGTAGCGAATTATCATCCAGCAGTTCTAGAGGCACATCACAGCAATGTGCCTTTACTCGTTCTCACTGCGGATCGTCCAGCAATTTTGCGACGCACTGGTGCTAATCAAACAACTGAGCAAGCCCGCATTTTTGGTGGGGCAGTTCGCTACTTCGCTGATGTTTCTGGGGGAGTATTCCCACTTGAACTACCACTTGATTCGCTTCATCGTGGCCCAGTGCATTTAAATTTACAATTTGAAGAACCACTGCTTCCTGATGAAGACAACACTTGGTTACATGAAATCAAGGTTGCTCCTAAAGCTAAACCAGTGGGTAAATCAGCTGGAACTTTGAAAGTGAATACAGCTAGAGGCGCTTTAGTTATCGGGCATGATCGTGGGGGATTGACAGTTGCTGAAGTTTCCCAAATCGCCACCGATTTAGCGTGGCCAGTGATTGCTGAAGATCCACTTTCATTTCCGGAAGCGATCTCGCATGCCGCTCTTTTCCTAACATCACCTGCAATTCGTAAGAATTTAGCCCCAGAATCGGTAGTCGTAATTGGGCGAACTACGCTTTCACGCCCAATTAATGCCTTGATCGCTTCGGCTAGAACTCAAATTGTGATTGATCCACGCATGGCAACTGTTGATACCTATCGCGTGGCAGATCAACGATTTATCGCTGCCCCTAAAGTTGTTTCAAAGTCAGCTGATGAGCAGTGGCATGAACAATGGCAGAAGTTAAGTCAACGCACTTCGAAGTTAGTTGCAGATATCTCTAATTGGTCAGAAAGCTCTCTGGCTCGTGAATTAGCAAAGCAATTATCCGGCGCCATCTTTATCGCATCGTCACGCCCGATTCGTGATCTAGAGAGTTTTGCTTCAGCTCGCACCGGTGTTGAAACTTTTGCCAATCGCGGGCTAGCTGGCATCGATGGAAACATCTCAACGGCGCTCGGAATCGCAACTGCCCGACAAAGCGCCACCGCAATTATTGGTGACTTAGCTTTCTTGCATGACTTAACCGGGTTAGTTGGAAATACTTCGGCAAACTTACGCATCATCGCAATTAATAATGATGGTGGTGGAATTTTCTCAACTTTGCCACAAGCAGGTGTAGCCGGATTCGAAACGGTGTTTGGAACTCCACATGGTTTAGATTTAGAAAAAATAGCAGCGGGGCTTGGCATAAGTGCGAAAACTATTTCCTCTTTCGCTGAGTTGCAGAGCGAACTGGCTAAACCAATTTCTGGAGTATCAGTTTTAGTTTGTCAGATGCCTAACCGCGAATCAAATGCGGCACAGCTAAAAGCACTTGTTGCTAATCTAGAATCAATTTAAGGCGCTGCGCATCGGCGCAAATTTTGCTTCACTTTCAGCCAATTCTTTAGCTGGCAATGAACCATTAACAATTCCACAGCCCGCAAAAATTCGAATTTCTTTTTCAGAAATCTGACCACAACGCAGCGCGATTCCCAATTCACCATCACCGGCAGCATCAATCCAGCCCACTGGCCCTGCGTATCGACCCCTATTTATACCTTCATTAGCATTAATCAGCTCAAGCGCTTTTTGGGTTGGTGTGCCACAAACAGCTGCTGATGGATGTAACTTTTCTAGCAACGAGAAGCTATCAACCTGCTTAGTTGTTTCAACTAAAGCCCCGGTTACATCGGTAGCTAAGTGCATGACATTGGTTAAGTGCAAAACAAATGGTGATTCGGGCACATTAGTTGATGAGCAGAATGGTTCGAGCGCTTCGGCTACAGAACGCACCGCATAGTTATGTTCCTCTAGATCTTTTGATGAACGAGCCAGCGAACCAGCTAGCGCTAAGTCACGCTCATCATCGCCAGTCTTGCTAATGGTGCCAGCTAATACCCGTGAAGTAACCATGCCTTTACTTAAGCGCAGTAATAGTTCAGGTGTTGCACCAACTAAACCAGCAACAGCGAAATTCCAAGTTGAAGGATATTCACTTGCTAAATTACGTAAGACGTTGCGAACATCAATTTCGTGATCTGCATGGGCACTTTGATCACGAGCTAGAACAACTTTATCTACTTTGCCACTTTGAATTTCGCGAACCAGGTTAGTTACTTGATTTTCCCAATCGCTTTTACTAATTGGCTCAGCTCGCCAAGTTAACTTAGCTGAAGTAGAAATAGTTTTTTCGGTAGGCAAAATTGGTTGCGCAATATCGCCAATCCAAGTTAACCAAGATTTTCCATTTCGTTGTCCAACAACTACTTTGGGAATTACTAAAACTGATTCTTCGGACTCTGAAAATGAAAAAGAAGAAAAGAGAACTGGCCCAGTGCCACTTGCATGTACGGCATCTGCAACTGAAAGAGTTTCGAGTTGGTTATGCCACCAAGTGCGCGCATCACTAAATCGATTAGCTCCGATAACAGTTGTGCTGGCATGAACACCCCAACCAACTAAACCGTCGCCACCGCGCACCCAAGCGATCGGGGCATCTGTGGGCAGTAAATCTAAGAGCGGTAAGTGTTCACCCAGGCGGACGGTATTGATTGAAATCATCTTTGCGCCCTTTCCTTCAGTGAAAAACTTGAATAACCCGCGCTTGAAGTTGTAGCCGAGCCTACCTTCAGAGAGAATGCACCTATGTCGCGCGCAAACCTAAATAAAGACCCCGATGAAGTTGCCGCGATGTTCGACGGCGTGGCCAAACGCTATGACTTAGTTAACGACCTGCTCAGTTTGGGTCGCACTAAAGCTTGGCGCCGCTCAACCACCGCGATTATTGCGCCAAAGGCGGGCATGAAGATTCTTGATCTGGCTGCCGGAACTGGCTCTTCTTCGCAACCGCTAGCCGCAGCTGGCGCCGATGTGATTCCAGCTGATTTTTCCGAAGGAATGTTGGCCGCTGGCCGCAAAGCCCGCCCACATCTGCCATTTACTAAGGCCGATGCCTTGAATCTACCTTTCAAAGATGGCGAATTTGACCTCGTAACCATCTCTTTTGGCCTGCGCAATACCAATGATTTCGACCTTGCCTTACGCGAGATGCTTCGCGTGACCAAAAGTGGCGGCCGCATCGTGATCTGTGAATTTAGCGCTCCGGTTTGGCGTCCATTTCGTACCATTTATACCAATTATCTAATGCGAGCCCTGCCCTTCATCGCTCGCAAAACTTCCTCAAACCCTGATGCCTATGTTTATTTAGCTGAATCGATTAGAGCTTGGCCAAATCAAGTGGCCCTGGCCGAACACATTACTAAGGCTGGTTGGCTAAACGTTGGTTGGCAAAACCTAACTGGCGGGGTTGTTGCAGTTCACAGCGCTGTAGCGCCGTAGCGGTCATAAGTACCGCTTACCCGAGAATAGGATTACGCCTGTGACTGGAACAAGCAATCCATACATCCCGATTCTCGTAATCGGGGCGATCGGCCTCGGATTCGCCATCTTCTCAGTCGGCATCTCATTAATCACTGGCCCAGCTCGCTACAACCGAGCCAAAGCTGATGCCTATGAATGCGGAATCGAACCTTCACCTCAAGCTGCCGAAGGTGGCCGTTTCCCAGTTAAATATTTTTTGACTGCAATGCTTTTCATTATTTTTGATATTGAAATTGTTTTTCTTTATCCATGGGCAGTGACTTTTGATCAACTAGGTCTATTCGGATTAGTTGAAATGGGAATTTTCATCGCCACTGTTTTCGTAGCTTTTACCTATGTCTGGCGCCGCGGTGGATTGGAATGGGATTAATTTAAATGGGTCTAGAAGAGAAATTACCGAGTGGGTTTTTATTAACCTCAGTTGAAAAACTTGCCGGTTATATGCGCAAGAACTCGTTGTGGCCAGCAACTTTTGGTTTGGCCTGTTGCGCAATTGAAATGATGGCAGCCGGTGCGGGCCGTTATGACTTAGCTCGTTTCGGAATGGAAGTTTTCCGCGCATCCCCACGCCAAGCCGATTTAATGATCGTTGCTGGTCGCGTTTCAAACAAGATGGCACCAGTTCTTCGTCAGATTTATGATCAAATGGCCGCACCGAAATGGGTAATCGCAATGGGTGCATGTGCATCTTCCGGCGGAATGTTTAACAACTATGCAATCGTGCAAGGTGTTGATCACGTTGTACCAGTTGATATTTATCTACCAGGTTGCCCACCACGCCCTGAAATGTTGATGGATGCAATTCTTAAACTGCATGATCAGATTTACGTTGAAAAGCTTGGCCCTAACCGCGAATTAGTTATTAAAAACGTTGAAGCTGCGGCCCTGGCGGCCCTGCCAACCCATCAAATGAAGGGGTTGCTAGCGTAATGAGCAATGACGAGCGCGGTTCTTTCGGGATTCATGGCACCGGTGATACTTCTGGGTACGGCGGTTTAGTTCGCACCCAAGTTAATCCGGGTTCTACGGAGCGCCCATACGGCGGTTATTTTGACCAAGTTACCGATGACTTAGAGCGCGCCTATCCTGATTTTGCTGATGCAATTGAGCGCGTAGTTGTTGATCGTGGTGAATTAACCCTTCACATCAAACGCGAACGCTTAGTAGAAGTTTCGCTAATTTTGCGTGATCGCCTTAAGTTTGAAAACTGTTTAGGCGTTAGCGGTGTTCACTACCCAGCCGATACCAACCGCGAACTGCACGCCGTTTATCCATTGCTTTCGATGACAAACAACCAGCGCATTCGTCTCGAAGTGAGTGTTCCTGATTCTGATCCGCACATTCCCTCACTCGTAGAAGTTTGGGCTGGCAACAACTGGAACGAGCGCGAAACTTTTGACATGTTCGGAATAATTTTTGTTGGTCACCCAGGCCTCACTCGCATTTTGATGCCAGATGATTGGCAAGGACACCCACAACGTAAAGATTATGCACTCGGTGGAATTCCAATTGAATACAAAGGCGCAACAACTCCGCCACCTAACGAACGTAGGTCATATAAGTGAGTACATACGTAGATCCGTACGCATCCTCTCGCGAAACCACCGAAGGAACTGTTTTCTC
>Ga0214921_10009357_pt1 | contig 12422 bp, 11 predicted proteins | sample LL1505_MetaG_FD_177992 | JGI IMG/M metagenome (GOLD analysis project Ga0214921, IMG submission 177992) | Freshwater microbial communities from Lake Lanier, Atlanta, Georgia, United States - LL-1505 | ecosystem: Environmental > Aquatic > Freshwater > Lake | place: USA: Georgia | collected... | reverse complement strand
TAATAATAGTAGAATTTCTTTAATTCAAGCATGTTTAAATGGCAATGTAGAAATAGTTGAAGAAATATTGCAAGTAGGGGCTTGCGAAAGTATTAATATGCCAGATAATAATGGTGAAACTCCTTTACATATAGCATGTTTAAATGGCAATGTAGAAATTGTTGAAATATTATTAGAACATGGTGCTCGAGAAAGTATTAATATGCAAAATAAGAAGCGTGAAACTCCTTTACATATAGCATGTTATGAAGGTCATGTAAAAATTGTTGAAATATTATTAAAACATGGTGCTCGAGAAAGTATTAATATGCAAAATAATAAGCGTGAAACTCCTTTGCATTTAGCATGTATACGAAATCGTTTAAATATTGTTGAAAAATTATTAGAACATGGTGCTCAAAGAAGTATTAATATAGTAAATGATGATGGTAAAACTCCTTTAGATGTAGCATGGTCTAGGGGTAATATAGATATTGTTGAAGAATTAGAGAAACATGGTGCTACTAGTGGAATTTCTTTAATTCAAGCATGTTTAAATGGTAACATATATACGGTTGAAAAAATATTGCAAAAAAGAGTTCAAGAAGGGGCTCAAGAAAGTATTAATATGCCAGATAATAATGGTGAAACTCCTTTATATATGGCATGTTCTGAAGGTCATGTAGATATTGTTAACAAATTATTGGAACATGGTGCTCAAAAAAGTGTTAATATGTTAAATATTTTCAGTCAGACTCCTTTACACATATCATGTTATAAAGGTCATGATAATATTGTTAAAATATTATTAGAACATGGTGCTCAAGAAAGTGTTAATATACCAAATAATTATGGTGTTACTCCTTTACATTTAGCATGTTATAGTCGTAATGTAAATATTGTTAAAAAATTATTGGATAATGGTGCTCAAAAGAGTATTAATATACAAACTGAGAATGGTATTACTCCTTTAGATGAAGCATGTTCTAAAGATAATGTAGATATTGTTGAAATATTATTGGATTCTGGTGCTCGAGAAAGTGTTAATATACAAAATAAGAATGGTGTTACTACTTTATTTAGGGCATGTTCTTATGATAATGTAAATATTGTTAAAAAATTATTGGATAATGGTGCTCAAGAAAGTGTTAATATACAAGATAGTCATGGTTCTACTCCTTTACATTTAGCATGTATTAATAAAAATGTAAATATTGTTGAAATATTATTGAAAAATGGTGCTCGAGAAAGTGTTAATATACCAAATGAGCTTGATGAAACTCCTTTACATTTAGCATGTTATAGTGGTAATTTAAATATTGTTGAAATATTATTGGAACATGGTGCAGAATTTAAATCTATTAGAAATAGATTATATACATTTAATAGGGATATTGTTACATTATTAATGAAATATGATGATGATATATTACTTACTTTAGATAATATTCCTCAAAATATTCCTCAAAATCTTTTAAAAAATATATTATTATCATATATATTTTATCGTGATGAATTAATTATACCAGAAAAATTAAGAGCTAGAATATTAACTATTATACAAAACCGAGATGAATTTATAGCTAGAATAGAAAGAGTATTTGAATATAAAAGAGGTCTATTAAGTAATGATAGACTACCTTTATCTACATATATAAAAGCAGTTAGTTCAGTAGATTATGTTAAAGAAATTGCTACATTTGAAGATGATGAATCTCAATCTGAATCTTCGAGTAATTTTAGACCAAGACCAATACAACAAATGACAAAAGTACTTGATAATCAACGTAGAAATTGGAGAATGCATATATCATCATTTTTAGGAAATAAAAAATTTCCACAACATCTATTATATTAATAACTATAATTACATATATAAAAGAAATATAATATTATATATATTGGAGCTCGGAAATTAAGGTGATAATCGACTATAAAAATTTGTTATTTAAATTTATAAAATGCTATTATATATTTATTAATTCTATTTAATAATTTATAAAATTAAATTATTAAAATTAGTTTAGGACGTGTTTATATTACTCGCATTTATTTTTATATATATAAAGTTTATAAAAAATTAATAAGAGTTAATTAAAAGAGTTTTGCTTTTTTAATATTTAATAACTAGTTAAAATAATAAATTTTAATAAAAATATTTTATTTTGTGATAAAGGACATTAAAAATGAAAATATATTTCAAATGTTTTTAATAGAATTAATCATATTGAAAAATTCTATTAAAAATATTATATTTAGAATTAATTAACTTTATTTTTAATTTATAGTTTTAGACAAACTTTTAATTTTTTCATTTTGTTTATCTAATGCATATTTGCCACAAGGACCACAATGATCTTCATTTGATAAATCTACTTTATTATTTATTTTTATATTACAATCTTCTAATTTCCATCTACCAAGTGGTTTTGGTAATTCTTTAGGAATAATCTTTCTTATAATAGATATTATGAATTTCATGGAGAATATGTTTGTAAGAATAATTGTATTTATGTGAATTACTTATTTTTTCAATTTTTTAATAACTAATATTTATCTAATATATTATGTATTTCCCACATTGCCTGACAATCAATCTCATTATAATATTCTATATCTTTTAATTTATCTATATGACCACCCATATAATATTTATAAGATAAATGCATTGCATTTGAACCATTAATTACATCATTATTCCATTTAATTTTTGTTAAATTTAATTTAAATAGTGCATTTAATACATTTTTTAATTTAAAATCTAAACATCCTTTAATACATATTTCATTATTTATAAACCATTTATACATATCATAAAATTTTATATTTGATTTTATATTTAAAAATGGTTTTAAATTCAAATTTTCATAATTTGACCAATGAAAAACTGGAATATCTTTTTCATCACATATTAATTCATTAATATCTTTATCAAATTCTTTTAATATTCTTTCTTCTTCATCTTCTATTAAACTACCAACTGTATAAACTTTAAAGTCCCATACATTATTTCTAACTATTCCTAAACCTATCATAAATATAAAATTTGATTTATTATGTGATAAGTTATATATTGATGAATTTATTGTTTCTATATCAACATAACATTTAATTTTTGCATCTTTCCAATTTCCAAAATTATCTAAATTCGTAAAATATATATCTTGATCTATTTTATCAGTATTTATATTAATAATATTTTCTATTAATTTTCTTTTTTTTGATATTTTATTTAATCCTAAGATATCAACATTTAATCTGGGATCATCATATCTATATATATTATTATTAAATGCTAAATCTCTATTTTTTTTACCAATTGAATATAATAATGTTATCTCTTTATTTTTTTCTGCTAATTCTTTTTTTATTGAATTAAATTCAGAATCTTGATTATTACACATATTCGGAAATAATCTAGGATCATTTGGTGGATCATGTATTAATTTCTTATTATATTTAATTTCATTTAACCATTCAATTGCTTTTCTAGTTTTATCTATAATTTCTTCATCTTTTAAATAATCTATAATTCCAAGTCTTTCAAATGTCTCAAATGATGAATAATATTTATATTTATTTATAGTTTTTTCTCTACTATATTTTTTACCAATTATATATCCTTTTGTTGCTTTTTTTTCTTGTATTAAATTTAATGCTTCAGTATATATATATATTTGTCCTTTATAAGCTTTTATACCATGATCATTAATTAATTCATCACTATCTGCTTTTAAACTTATATTTGACCATTTAATATCATAAACTTCATAAATATCTTGTATTTCTAATTGATATGATGGAAATATATTTTTAGCAAAATTAGATTTAATTAATAAATCTGCACAACCAAAAGTTTTATTTTCATGATTCCATAAAACAGCTTGATATATTATATCTATTCCATTTTTTATAGCTCTAATTGTCGATATATATTTTTCTACCATTCTTGACTCATAACTTTCACCAATTTGAATAAAATTATCAGGATATTTATTTTTTATAATATCTACAATTTCTAATTCAAATTCATTTCCTCTTGTAAAAATATGTTGCAAAAAAGTATCTGGTTTTAAATTATCTTCTGACATTTTTCTTTTTCTAGATGAATTATTTTTTAAATTTTGTAAATAATCTATTAATGGATCATCTAATAAATAATTTCTTGTCCTACTTGCGGATATCCATGATTCATTGGGTTCATTAATATCATATTTATAAATATATATAATTTCTAATTTATCATTAACTATTAAGATATTTGGAATAAAAACCCATGAACTTTTAATTAAATTTAAATGTTTAATATGTTCATCTGACAGATTTTGAAATATATCTATATTATTATTAATTTTATTATTATATATAATTTCACACATATTATTATTATAAAAACCTAACGGTTTACAACTTTTATAAATTTTATTTGTTTCTATTAAATCTATATTTATTTGTTTAGCAATATTTAATATATTTTTTGTTATAAAAGGATTTTTATAAATACCCTTTTCTAATTTATTTTTAATTATATTTATTTTATTTTTTAATGACATTTACATAGTATATTATTTTTTGTTTAAATGATAAAAAATATTGTAAGTTTATTATTTTTATATTTACTATATATATAAATGATATATTTTTTTAAATTAAGCGAACTTATAAAAATAGATAATGGAAAAATAGATTATGATTTCACAAGATATGTATATGAATTAATGAAAGATTTTAATAAAGGTTGTTTCGATAAATATCATAATAATAATTTATCTATATTATTTGTAGATCTAGAATCTAAAGATGTTCATCAGAAAATAATAGATTGTGATGGTGAAAATGCAACTCCATTTGAATATCAACTAGATGGTACAGTAGAAAAAGAACTAATAGTTAATAATAAGTGTATTGATTTTGATAATTATAAACTTAAATATGCAGAAATAAGTGAAATCACTTATATTTTAAAACTTGGTATTTTTTTTAAAAATATATATATAGAACTTCGTGAAGATTATAATATAGATAATATATATATTCATATTACATGTTCAAAATATATAAAAAAAATATTAAGAGAAGGATTACATGAAGAAGGTGTTGAACGTATTGGTGATAGAGAAACTTATCAAAAATATTTAAAATTAAAAAATAAATATTTAGAATTAAAAAATAAAAAAAATTAATAATATTTATTTATTTTTTTGTTTATTATCAATTATATCGATTTTAGCTTTGATAATTTGAACAATTTTGTCAAAATCTTTAAGACAAAATTTATTATAATTAGGATCATATTCATATAAATCATATTTGCTAATATTTAAATTTTTAAATACATCTTCTTCAACTATTTGTACATTATCCATTTTTAACAATTATTAATAATAATAATATTAATAATTAATAATTTCAATTTTTATGTTTTTCTTCTTCAATATCAATCATTTGACTTTCAGTTTCATATTCTCCAATTTTAATTGAATGAATATCTGATGTTAATTTCTTTATTAGATTATTATTTGTTTTTTCATATATATTTATTAAAGATGCAAATAAATTTAAACTAATTCCAATCCATATAATATTTGGATTATTTATAGATGTCCCATATGTTGTTGATAATATCCCCGCAGATTGAATTAAATTAAATAGATATACTAAATAAATATTAGCATTATTTAGACAATGTTTACGTTTAATATTTCTATTTAGATCAGTTAATTGTGATTCAAAAAGTATTTGTTTAATATTATTATCCATTAATAATATGATATATTTTTTTATATTAAAAATAATAAATATTTATTATAAAAAAATATATCATAATTTAATTCTTTTTACTATCATTCATAATAATATAATATAATATAATATTTATTAAAAATTGCATTTATGAAATATTATATTAAATATATATAAATAAATAATAACTATATATTATAAAATGGAAGAACAAATTGATTTTTTCTTACAAGATGAAATTGAAAGAGAAAAAGATGATGGTAATATTGAATATAAAAGAGAATTATTAAATCTTGACGAAGATACTATTCATAAAAGGATGACGCAAATGAAATATAGGATTTATGAAGGTAATGGAGAAGCATTATATTTTATAGGTGTTGGAGATGATGGAAAATTATTAGGTTTAAATAAAGATGAATATGAAATATCTATACAAAATTTAGAATTAATTGCTAGAAATATAGATTGTTTAATAATAAAGATATGTGAAAGTTCAAAAAATGAATATTATATTGGGGAATTTTTGATTAGAGAAAATAGTAAGGAACATATTGAAATTAAAATAGCTGTTGCGGGTAATGTAGATTCAGGAAAATCTACAACAATTGGTGTTCTAGTTAAAGGTATTCTAGATGATGGACGAGGAAAAGCTAGAACAAGTGTTTTTAATTATAAACACGAAATTGATACTGGTCGAACAAGTTCAATTGGACATCAAAATATGATGTTTAATAAAGATGGAAATATTATTAATACTAAATTAGATAAAAGTGAAATATCAAAATGTATAAATTTTTATGATTTAGCAGGTCATGAAAAATATTTAAGAACAACAATTTATGGATTAACATCATTATATCCAGATTATTGTTTAATAATGATAGGAGCAAATATGGGAATTAATCATATGACTAGAGAACATATTGGATTATGTATTAATTTAAAGATACCATTTATTATTATAGTAACAAAAATAGATATGGTTCCATCGAATGTATTAGAAGAAACGATGACAAAAATAAATAATATATGTAAAAATAGAATTAAAAAGATACCATATAATATTAAAAACATGTCAGATATTGTTAATGTTATTAAAAATATTAAATCAGATAGTATTGTTCCAGTTATTCAGATATCAAATATAACAAATTATAATTTAGATCTATTAAAATCATTATTTCATCTTTTACCATTGAGAAATGATTATAATCAATATATAAATAAAAATGTAGAATTTTTAATAGATAATACATATTCAGTTACAGGACATTCAACAATTGTTTCTGGAATGGTTAAAAGTGGAACAATTAAAGTTAATGATACATTATTAATTGGACCATTTTATGATTCATCATATCGATCTATTAAAGTTAGATCTATACATATAAATTATAAAAATATTAATGAAGCAAAAGCAGGAACTTATATCTGTATATCTTTAAAAAATGTATTAAGAAGAGAAATTAAAAAAGGAATGATATTAATAACAGATGATAATTCAATGAAATTAGCGGTTAGACAATTTAAAGCTCAAATACATATATTACATTCACCAACAACAATTAAATTAGGATATTCACCATTTTTACATATTGATCATGTTAGACAAACTGCTAAAATTATTGATATAGAAAAAATATCATCAAAAGATGATGATGGTATTTTAAGATCCGGTGATAAAGCGAATGTTATATTAGAATTTTTAATGAAACCCGAATATATTAAAACAGGAATGAGATTAATATTTAGAGAAGGTAAAGTAAAAGCAGTTGGTAAAGTTATTGAATAAATATTTTTTTTATATATTATATTATATTATAATGTATAATAATTATTTACTTTATAAAAATAAATACTTAATGCTAAGAAATCAAAAAGGTTCTAGTTTATTAGAAATAATAGAAACAATAGAAGATAATAAAAATACTGAAAATATAATTACTAACGTAAATTCTTATGTTTATGATAATGAATTAAATAATTTTTATTTACCATGTGAAATAACACATTATACTAGTCATATATTTTATTGTGATAAAAACCAAGATTTAATTAATTATTTAAATTGTACAATTTCTTTACAATGTATACAATTTATACAATTAAATATTGGTCCACAATATAAACAAGATATTTATATACAATTATATAATAATTCAAGATATTATAATATATATAATAGTTTACTTATTGACAAATCTGATATTATAAATACTATACAAAAATGCATTGATAAGACTTGTTATTGTAAAGATAAACATGATAACATAATAAAAACAATTCATTTTGGTGATATTATGAACTGTAGTTATAATCAAAAAATACATGGTAAAACAGAAAATATTACAATATTTTCTAATAAAATTCCAAGAATTTTACAAGATGATTTTATAAAATATATTAATATTCCAGATACACATCATTATAATGGAGAACAATCAAAAGGTGGTAATTTTATATCTGGTCCTGAAAAAATAAATAATAACAATAAATATGGTTTTCCAATATTTTATATTTCAGGAATATATAAAGAACATCAAGATTTATTAAATTTAATAAATTGTCCTTTAATTGAATTACAATGTAGTTTTAAAGCATTAGGTAATGGTTGTATTGGTAATGATTTAATTAAATTCTTACAAAATTTAAATAAAAACTTAACTTCTAATATATATTATAATGGTGATTTTTCTTATGATGAATATAATTATGATGATTTAAATTATGAAGAATTAAATAGTAATGAATTATTTGAAATATTATTTAATAATATTAATGATTCAAATAATTCATTACTATTTAATTCATATGGATTTCGACATATTGATGAATTAATGTGTTTTATGCCTTATGGTAATAATAAATATAAAATATGGTTTTATGATGAATTAACTATGAACTCATTATTTAAATATAAAAATGTATTTTCACATTTGACAACAAATTTAGAAACACTAAAATATATAAATATAAAATTACGGGAAGATATAAAATTACAGGAAGATATAAAATTACAGGAAGATAAACAATTACTTGAAAAATTACTTGAAAAATTAATGCAAATTAATAACTATATTTCTAATATAGAAAATTATATTAGTATAATACATATATATATTCAACAATTAAATAATGAGAGAAGTGAAAATTTAAATATTATTTGTAATGCTTTATTTCAACAAAATTATGATTATACTTTAAATGATAAATTTATTTTTTTTAATTTTTTTGATTATTTACCATCCATAATAAATCGTGTATGGATTGAAGATGAAAATAAATGTATTTGTATAATTCCACAAAAAAAAAATATTAAAAATAAAATAATAAATTATGAAAAATGTAATATATCTATTGATAATGAAATTACAACAGAATATAATCAAAATTATGAAACATTTGAAGCTCAAAAAAAATATATAAATAGTTATATTAAGAAAGAAAAAGATATAACATATATTGAATATAATATTAATAATGCAAATCCATTTGTCCCAGAAGGTGCAATTCATTGTTTATTAAAACAACGATTTACAAAAATTTAAAATTGAACCATATTTATAAATTTAATATCATTTGTGTCTTTCTTAGTTTTTCTTAAAGATTTAAAATAATTAGTAAAAGTTTCTAATTCAATATATTTTATTGACTTTTTAATTTATTTTTTTATTTAAAAATAACTCATTATTTCATCCTTTTTAATATAATACTTAATTTAATTAAATAATTTATCTATTAGGTTTTAAAAATGATGATAATGAAGAATATAAATTAAATCATTTTTCTTATTATTTATATAATTTTTATGACAACTTGCATTATTCATAAGAATTAATTTATTATTTTTAATTATTTTTCTTAAAAAATTTATAAATCTTAAATGATATGAATGTCTATTTTAAACGCCTTTTGTTAACATTGCCATTGTCCAAGTATATTTTACAAAATTATTATTTGTTATTTTATTTAATCTTTTATCTATTTCTTCTCTGCTTGTTATTTTATTTAATCTTTTATCTATTTCTTCTCTGCTTGTTATTTTATTTAATCTTTTATCTATTTCTTCTCTGCTTGTTATTTTATTTAATCTTTTATCTATTTCTTCTCTACATGTTATTTTATTTAATCTTTTATCTATTTCTTCTCTGCTTGTTATTTTATTTAATCTTTTATCTATTTCTTCTCTGCTTGTTATTTTATTTAATCTTTTATCTATTTCTTCTCTGCTTGTTATTTTATTTAATCTTTTATCTATTTCTTCTCTACATGTTATTTTATTTAATCTTTTATCTATTTCTTCTCTACTTGTTATTTTATTTAATCTTTTATCTATTTCTTCTCTACCTTTTAAAGTATACCTACATTTATATTTTTTAATTTTTTATTGTCTTACCATATATTTGTATATGTATATTTAATTATATTTAATTATATTTAGATAAATGAGTCTTTAATATTTTTTAAAATTTATATGCTTTCTTCTAACTTTATATGAACCTTCCTTTTGGGATTTAATAGGTTATTAGTTGAAACGACTTGAGAATTAATTTCTATTTCAAGATGAGATATAACAAAATTATTATAGTAATGATCATTAATAAAGACATTAAACTATTTTTTTTTATTTTCTTGATAAATCGTGTCATTTAAAATAGTCTCCGTTGTAAAAATTGAGTATTAATATTATAAATAATATTATATATAATATTATTTATAAATGAGTATTTTATCAGATTTTTTTTTATATAATCAAATAGATAGTGATATAGAAACAGATATAGATGATACTTCTGAAGAAATAATTGTAAAATGTAATGTTTTAGACGAAGAATTAAAATATGAAAAAATTATTGAAATTATTGAAATAATATCAGAATCATTAAAAACTGATATAGTTATAAATAATGAAGAATTATTTAAAATATTAAAAATATTAATTAAAAGTGCAATACCAATTTTGACAGAATATAAGAATATTGTAGATATAGAAATTGATATAAATGAACAATTAATAATAATTGGCGATACTCATGGTCAGAAAGATTTATTAGAAATATTAGAAAGAAATAAAAAACCATCAAAACAAAATAAATATTTATTATTAGGAGATTATATTGATAGAGGAAAATATTCTGTTGAAAATTGTTTATTATTATTATGTAATATTATTTTGTATAAAGAAAATTTTATTACTTTGAGGGGAAATCACGAAACTAGGACTATTTATGAATATTATGGATTTTTAGCAGAAGTTCATCAAAAATTTAAAATTAATATTAAAGAAACTTTTGAATTATTTGATCAATTCTTTATATCTATACCTTTAGCATCAATTATTAGTAATAAATATGATGATAAAAAATTTTTTGCCTGTCATGGAGGACCTGCTTTTTTTCAAGATAATCAAACTCCTGCGACAATCGAAGATGTTAATAATATTGATCGTTTTATTATTAATCCAGTAGATCCATTAATGATAAATATTTTATGGTCAGATCCTAATGAGTATATTAAAATAAATATAAATTCTTCAAGAGGAAGTGGAATTTTTTTTAGTGAAAATAAATTAAAAGAAGCATTAGATATTTTAAAATGTACAGAATTAATTAGAGCTCATGAATTATGTAATGGTTATGAACAAAAAATAAAATTATGTAATACTATATTTTCTGCTAAAAAATATGCAAATTATTATAAAAATCCAGGAGGTTTTATGATATTAAATGATAAATTAGCTAAAGAAATTATTATTTATAATGAATTTGAAAAAATAAATTCAAATATTATTGATGATAATGATTCTGATAATGATTCTGATAGTGATACTATATATGGAGATTTTCATGATGAAATTGATATAATTTATGAAGATTTGAATAATAATTAAGGTTTATATATTTCATTTATTAGAATAAAACAAGAATTATATATAGTAAAAAGTTCATTTATTTGTTCATTGGGCAATGTTTTTATAAATAATAATTCTTTATCATCTAAAACTGTCATATTTCTAACTTTTTTTGTTATGTCATAATATTTATTTTTATCATATTCTATATGGATTTTATTTGTTTTATAATAAAAATTTAATATTTTTTTAAAATTTTGTATCATTATTATTAATATAGATAAAATTATATTGGGATAAAAAATATTTAGATTTTATTTTTTTATTATATATATGAATGATAGTGATTATTTTAAAGCAAAGTATTTAAAATATAAAAAAAGATATTTAATTGGGGGGAGATGCAGTACAAAATTTAAAAGAGAAAGTTGCTAATTTTACTTATGAACAGTTTTTACAGTATAATCAAGCTAATAATAGTAATAATAATTTAGATAATAATCAAGATATAAATAATAAAAAAATATATTATGGTAATTCTGTTGGAAATTATATATCTAACAATATGTATGATGAGATTCGCACAAAATTTGCAAATTGGGAAGGATATAATCAAGGTGATGCAATAAATACAACACTGTTTAGTAATTTTTGTATATTTATTAACAATAGTATAAGTACTTCAAAAAATTACAAAAATATGGGAAACTTTTTCACAAGGGAGCACGGGAATTAAGAAAATAGATTACTAATAGATTAAAAATAAATAATATTAGTAATTAATAAAGTTCATATTTTTTGTATTTTTTTATTATTTTATTTATAAATTCTATTTATAAATAAAATA
>Ga0214921_10009356_pt1 | contig 12423 bp, 7 predicted proteins | sample LL1505_MetaG_FD_177992 | JGI IMG/M metagenome (GOLD analysis project Ga0214921, IMG submission 177992) | Freshwater microbial communities from Lake Lanier, Atlanta, Georgia, United States - LL-1505 | ecosystem: Environmental > Aquatic > Freshwater > Lake | place: USA: Georgia | collected 2015-05-28 | reverse complement strand
CCATTTCGGCGAAGGGGAGTTCGTTATAGGAGGCTTCTTGGAAGCCGATGGAGAAAGAGTGGAGTTTCTTTTTGGCAAGAGGAGCGGCCAGGGCGGCCACGGCGCTGGAGTCGATGCCGCCGCTGAGGAGGATTCCGACCTCCACATCACTACGCAGTTGGTAGCGGACTGCTTCACGAAGAAGTTCGCGGGTGGTTTGAGCGGATTCATCGAAGGTGCCTGCTCCAACAGGATTGTCTTCGATCGGGAGGTCGTAAAAATATTCGGTCCGACGACCGGCGGGTGACCAGGTGAGCATCTGGCCAGGCTCTAGTTTTCGAACTCCCGCATAGGCTGTTGAGGGCGCAGGAATGTAACCGAGGGCGAGGTACTTATTGACCGAGGCAGGATCGAGACCGGGGCGGAAGTCGGGGAAACGGAGAAGTGAGCGGAGTTCGGAAGCGAAAAGCAGCTCCCCGCGGTAATTGGCGTAGTAGAGAGGTTTGATTCCGAGGGGATCTCGGGCGAGGGTGAGTCGTTTTTCGCGGGAGTCCCAGATGGCGAAGGCGAACATGCCGTTGAGGCGGGGAAGACAGTCGGCACCATCCTCTGCCCAGGCTTGTAGGAGGACTTCGGTATCGGATTGGGTGCGAAAGGTTGAGCCACGGGACTCGAGATCGCGGCGGAGTTCGAGGTAGTTGTAGATTTCACCGTTAAATACGATGTGCCAGCGGCCGTCGGCGGAGGACATGGGTTGGGCCCCTCCGGCAAGATCGAGGATGCTAAGGCGACGGTGCCCAAGGCGAATGGCAGGGTCGGAGTATGCGCCTTCGGCGTCAGGTCCGCGATGGGTGAGGGCATCGGTCATTTTGGATAGGGCGAGCTCCGGTTTTTCCGGGGCGTGACGGTGAGTGGTAAATCCTGCAATGCCGCACATAGAGGTTTATATTCGGCGGAATAGGGGGGTGATTCAAGGCTCGAGCTTGGATGATCTCGTGAATCGAGGCAGGATCGAGGGGTGGAAAATCAGGTGCATTGCAAAGATCGGATCCTGCTTCTCGCTATTGCGCTGGCCGTGGCATTTCCTTTTTTGGGTTCGTTTGGTCTTTTGGAGCCGGATGAGGGCAGATTTGCACAGATTGGGCGGGAGATGGCTACAACCGGCGATTTTCTCGTGCCCCGGCTGAATGGGATCGAGCAGTTTTACAAACCGCCCTTGGTTTACTGGGTGAGTGCGGTGGGATATCGAATCTTTGGGGTATCCGAGTGGACGGCTCGACTGCCTTCGGCGTTGGCGTTTGCCGGGGTCATTTGGCTGACCGGATGGATGGGTTGGCGTTTGCGGGGGCGAAGGGTCGGGTGGATGGCGGCGTTGATTCTTGCGTCGATGGTGGAGCCTTATGCGCTGGGGCGTCAGATCACTTTGGATATGAGTCTGACTTTTTGGGTCACGGCGGCGCTGGCCTGTCTGGTTGAGGTGGGAGTGGGGAGCCGGAGTAGATGGGCGGGGTACCTTTTCTTTCTCTGTATGGGGTTAGGATTTTTAGCCAAAGGGCCGATGGCGTGGGTGCTGCCTTTGTCGGGAGCTATCAGCTGGACCTGGGCGACGAGGGGTAGTGAAAAGAGATTGGTTTTGCCTTGGAAAAGTGGAGCTCTTCTCACCTTTGCAGTGGCGATGAGCTGGTTTGTGGTGGTTTGTTTTCGTTATCCCGAATTGTGGAGCTATTTTCTGGGTTATGAGTTGGTAGAGCGTTTTGCGAGCACGACGCACGGCCGCTCGAAGCCTTGGTGGTTTTTTATTCCGATTTTGGTGATTGGCGCCACACCCTGGACCGGCTTCCTGCCAGGATTAGCCAGGCAGGCAGTGAAAAAGATTCGGGAAAAAAAATTGGGGCCAGTGGGTTGGTTCTTGGGATCGAGCGTGGTGATTCCTTTTGTGGTGGTGAGCTGCAGTGGATCAAAACTGCTGACATATATTCTTCCGATTTATCCGGCTTTGGCACTGGCGTTAGCAATTTGGTTGAGTGGGAAGGCTTGTCCCCGATGTGAGAAGGTGGGCTGGGGATTTGCGCTGATTTCCCTGGGGGTGCTCGGGCCGGTTCTTTGGTGCGTGCGTTATGTTTGGAGCGAAGCGGCGGAGGTGACACCTTCTCCGGGCTATCTTTTGGCGGCTACACTTTTGGCTGTCATTCTGGTTCTGGTGTGGGGAATCAAAATTAGAAGGGGGGATGTACTGGCGAAAGTGGGATGGGTTGCGGGAGTGGCGATCTTTTTATGGCATGGAGCGAGCTGGGAGATGGAGCGGATCAATGATCTTTTGGGAAGGCAGGCAAGTGTTTGCTCCTTAGCGAAGTTAGCGAATCGACATCAACCTGAGCGTCTATTTATTTATCGGGCGCGGGCGGCAGGTTTGCTTTTCGTAACAGATCGAAAAGTGTGGATCAGTCGGGCGGATGCAGATGTTGTAGTAAAACCGTCGATTGAAGCGGAGGGTCGACTATTTGAGAAACCAAGTGATTTGAAGCAAGGATTGAAGGCAGGTCAAAAAGTGGAGGGAATCACCTTGAGGCAAGTATTTCGGGAGGAGTTTGAGGGCAAGGGGTGGGAGATTTTGGGACGGGCGGGTGAGTTTTACTTAGTGCGCGGATATGGTGTGGGAAAATAAGCCTCCTAGGGTTTGATGCTAAATGTTTAGGCGGATCAGCCTAAACTATTTTCTCTAGTTAGAATATGCAGAGCAGTTAGTGCTGAAAAAAGTTTTAAAAGAGTAAACCTTTTCCGGATGTCGCTGGTTTAATCTTCTATAAGCACTTTGGAGAGGGAGGGGGTGCAGGGATTGGAAGTTTTGACTGTGTTAGTGCGATTTGTTCGTGGGGAGGTAGACAATTGCCTACAAGCCGGAACCGCCATCGGGCAGTGGCCAGCATCGACAAAAGATGGCCTGAAGATGCTTCTGCGAAGTAGTCACTTCTCGAATGTTCGTTCTACGGGTAGAACGACGGGGCCGATGGCTGCTTTCCACGCTTCGTATCCGGCAGGAGTCATGTGGACGTTATTTGGGATAAAACATTCCGTCTTTGGAAGGCCATCCGCGCCGATCAAGGGTGAAGTTGTATCAATAAATTTCATCCACGAGTGGAGTTCGCATTCCTTTCGCAGCAAATCGTTCGCCCGTTTGGTGTCGGAGATCTTCTCAAATCGTTTTCCTGGGCTGGCAACGATTCCCAAGACATAGAGCCGAGTCTCGGGTAGTGCGTCATGAAGTTTCCCGTAAAGTCGCTTAAAGTCTTGGAGGATTTGGTCAGGAGTAACCCCACCCGCCAGGTCGTTGCTGCCTTCGTAAAGGATCACTGCCCGCGGCTTGCATGGAATGGCCAGATTTACGATATACAGATCGGCCGCTTGGGCCATCCGGCTGCCGCCGACTCCATAGTTGTAAATCCGTAGCGGAGCCAGATCGTTGGTGACCGTTTTCCAGCGCTCCATGTGGGAGCTTCCGATACAAATGATGGCTCCAGTTGCCGGGGGATTCTGTTTCACGGTCAGCAGTAATTTTTCATATCTCTGCTGAGTAGGTCCCTTGATAACGGTGTCCTGGCCGGGCTCAGCCGCATATCCCGGTAGCGTTATGGAGATTAATAGGGCGACAAAGAACCTTCCTAAAACGCGATAGGGACAGTAAGTCATATAATTAATTACACTGATATTCGTTTTGCAATCTGTCCACAGGCAATTATGAAAACTTCCGCCACGGAAAATAACCGGGATAGGATGCTCTGTGCTGGCCAACAACTTCTTCAATTTTACGGATAAACCAACCGATAGAATTGCGCCGGCAGAGCGTGATTAATGGTGATGTTGGTTGAATAAATCGTGCTCAAACCGGGAACGGTCATCTAGTCGTTCGTGTTTGCGCTGATGCCCACCGCCAGATTATTGGTCTGCTCCAGCAACCGCCAACTTGTTTGGTCAGCCCGGCACGATGACGGTTCATCTTTGCTTGCTTGATATAAGGTTAATTTGTCTGCGTTCCGTAGTCGCGGCTGGCGGGTCGCAGCAACAGCATTAGCACCACGGCGAGCACCGCTGGAATCGCGCAAAATGCGAAACCGGTCGCCAACGGCACACCGTGGTCTTTGAGTCGGCCAAGCAGAGGTGTTAGAAACGCACCGGCCGCGATACCGAAAAAATTCATCAGGCCGTAGCCCGTAGCGCGAAATCGTGATGGTGCTAGCTGGCAAAGAATCGGCATGTTGTTCGCATCGAACATCCCAAACCCCAGTCCGTAGAAGGCGGCACAAACCACGACCAAAGGCAGCGTGGGCGCAAAGCCGATGCCCGCCAGCGCCGGCACGGTGAGCAGCAATCCCGCCGCGCTCGTCCAAGTGCGGCCACGAACATGGCGCTTGGCCAGCATGTCGGAAACTTTTCCGCCGATCAGCACGCCCAAAAAACCCGAGCTGGCGGTGGTCAGCGTTGCGTAAAGTCCGGAACTTTTCTGGTCCAGCAGGAACCGGTCTTGCAGCATCGTTGGCAGCCAGTTTTTAATGGCCCAGCCCGGCAGGCTCGGCAGGCAAAAGCAAAGCAGTAGCAGGATGAATCCGAGCCAGTGGACGCCGCTAAAAGTTTTCACCGGCAAAATGGAACCGCCGCGGTCCGGGGACACAGCGACCTCATGCCGATTATTTTTCTCCTGCAGAAAAAATGTTAGCACGATGGCGTAGCCGACTCCAATGATTCCGCAGCTTCCAAAAGCCACACGCCACGAAATATCCTGTGCGATCCAGCCGCCGACGCCGCCCAGCGCCTGGCCGAGATAGATGGCGCTCATGTGGATGCCGATGGCCAGCGAGCGCGTCGCGCCGCGATGATAATCCGCGATAAGCGACAGCCCAGCGGGGATGTAAAACGCCTCGCTCATGCCCATCGTTGCGCGCAGCCAGTAAAGCGTCTGGTAATCATGGACTTGCCCCATCGCGAGCGTCACGGCGGACCAGACGCCTAGGCTGAAGACAATGAGCCATTTGCGGTTCACTCGGTCGGCGATGAGACCGCTCAAAGGGCTGCAAAAGGCGTATATCCACAAGAAGATGGACATGAGCCGGCCAAAGTTTTCCGCTCCGGACGCACCTTGAAGTTCCGCAAAGTCGGCACTGATGGAAAGCCCCATCGTTGCGAGCATCTGCCGGTCGAGATAGTTCAGCATTGCAACTGGAAAGAGCAGACCGACCACGCTCCACGCGCGAAATGCTTGTGTGTTCATTTTGAGTGATTATGGCTGGTGCTGAAGTGCATCTTATTGTTTAAAAAGTTCTGATTTTGATCGCCGACGGCTTCAAATCTGGTGAGGTTGCTTTCAGAACGAACGTACCGATCTGTCCACTTTGGGCGCGAACATTGACGAGGGCAAGTCCGTTGTAGGCGTTATGTTCCGGTGCCTGAAATGATTCAAAGCTCGTGGCGTCTCCATTGTCAGTGGCAACGATTTCGCCCGGTCCCTCAACCTCAAACTTGATGTGGTTCTTTGAGCGCGGCACCTGCAGTCCAGCTTGATCCGCAACGGTGACGGTGATGAAAGCCAGGTCTTTGCCATCGGCCGCGATTTTGTTCCGATCCGCCGTAAGTGTTAGTTGTGTGGCCACGCCAGTGGTCTTGACTGTGTCGGTCGCCCAATTCTTGCCATTCTTGTAGGCGACGACCTTTAGTTCCCCAGGCTGATAAACCACATCCTCCCAGCGCAGGCGGTATTCAAACGGGTTTTTTTTCTTCATGCCTAGCGATTTTCCATTCAGGAATAATTCCGCAGCATCGCCGGACGTGTAAACGTAAACCGGCGTCACTTGTCCGACGCGCTCCGGCCAATTCCAATGCGGCAGGATGTGCGCCATTGGAAAGTCTGGCCGCCAGCGCGATTGGTAAAGGTAGTAGCGGTCTTTGGGAAAACCTGCGATGTCAATAATGCCGAAGTATGACGAGCGCGAAGGCATATTGTTGCCGAGCCGATCCATCTCCGCCTTCATCGCGGCGCGTTCAGCCTCATTCTGGAAATTCAGCAGGTTGCTTTTGTCCTTGTTGTAAGGCGTCGGCTCGCCCAGATAATCGAAGCCGGTCCATACGAATTCGCCCGCGAGCCCGGGCAGGCGGTCGGCGGAATCAAAATCAATATCCGGACTATTCGCCCACGGCGGCCCGTAATGATCATAGGAGCTGACCTGGAACTGGAAGAAGCCGCCGTCCTTGTTGGAGCTGACTGGAAAGAAATACACGCCACGCGAACTGAGCGTTGACGCTGTCTCAGCTCCGACGAACGGCTGGTCCGGCGCGTGACGGATGTGATCGAGATACGTCTTCGGATTGAGCCAATTCTTCGGCTTGGTCGTGGCGATGGGCTTGTAATTGTAGCCGGCCACATCCACGGTCTGGGCGAACCCGTTGGTCAAGGCTTCATCATTATGCATGCCAGCCGCAACCGGGCGCGTCGGATCGGCGCGATGAAATAACTCCGTGAGATGACGCGAGCGTTCGTGATTGTCGTCCTTCTTCGCCTGCTCTTTGATTTCGTTGCCGGAACTCCAGAGGATGACGCTGGGATGATTGCGGTCGCGATGCACAAAGTTTGCCACGTCCCGCTCGTGCCATGCGTCGTAATCTAGATGATAATCGTTCGGCGTCTTGCCTTTCTTCCAGCAATCGAACAATTCATCCATCACCACGAACCCCATGCGGTCGCACAAATCGAGCAATTGCGGCGCGGGCGGATTGTGCGAAGTGCGGATGGCGTTGTCGCCCATCGCGCGGAGAATCTCCAACTGACGCTCTGCCGCACGCTCGTTGAAGGCCATACCCAGCGCGCCAAGGTCGCTGTGGTTGCAGACGCCCTGCAATTTGAGGACGTGACCGTTGAGGAGGAATCCCTGCTTCGCGTTCCACTCAATCTTGCGGATGCCGAACGGCGTTTCAACGCGATCCACCTCCTGACCGCCTGCTAGCACTATCGTCCGCATGGTGTGCAGCTTGGGTAAGGTGATGTCCCACAACTGTGGTTTCTCCGCGCTCAGTTTGGTCACGGCCTTGCCCTCCGTGTTCGCGGTCACCGCGACCAGCTTCATTTCTCCGCGCGCGAGCACTTTGCCGCTATCGGGTGCCAGCAATTCCTGACGCACCGTGATATCGACGGTTTGCGGGGACTGGTTGTTCACGGTCGTTTCCACCACCACCTCTGCCTTGTCTTGGCTTACCATCGGCGTGTGAACAAACACGCCCCAGTGCGCGACATGGATGGGTGAAGTCTTTTCCAGCCAGACATGGCGGTAGATGCCGCCGCCCGGATACCATCGTGAGGAGTCGGGTGGATTATCAAGTCGCACGGCGACGATGTTCGCGCCGTCAAACTTAACAAAGTCCGTGATCTCGACGCGGAAGGAGCTGTAACCGTAGGCCCATTCGCCGGCAAGTTTGCCATTCACGAACACTTTCGGATGTGACATTGCGCCATCGAAATCAAGAAAGATGCGGCGGCCATGGTCAGCCTCGCCGAGCGTGAGCGTCTTGCGATACCAGCCGATGCCGGCCCAGGGGAGCTTGCCGGTGGCGTTGGGCAACTCGGCGCGGAACGGTCCTTCGATGCCCCAATCGTGTGGGAGGTTCAGTAAGCGCCATTGGCTATCGTTGAAGTCCGGTTGTGCGAAGGAGAAGGCTCCAGCGGCTTCCTTCTCGGGACGGATGGCGGCATGTTCGAGATTCGTTCCGGTATCCGGTGAATCACCTTTGGTGAATCGCCAGCCCGCGTCCAAGGAAATACGTTCGCGTGGCGTGTCCGAAGCGATTGCAGACAAGACGGTTTGTACCAGCAACAGAAAGGTGAGCGGAAATAATCTGGTATTAGACATAAATTTTCAGGCAACCTGCGGAGGAATCATCGATATGATAACAATTCGATTCGATTTCATTCAGTAATCAGAAACGTTTCCAGCCCGTAGGGATTTTGTCTTCTGCACTGTTTTCCGTGCAATAGGTTGGTAGCGACCACTTGGCGTGCTGTTGCTTGCCGGTCGAACCATAGCCCGCTTCGTTCCATAAATAGAAACTGCTGATGTGGTCGGCCGAATTGTAAAGCAATGAGGTGAAGATTCTGTGTCTGCCATCGAGCGGCTTGATGGTTAATTTCCACTCCCACATCTTGCGCGCGGGAACAGTGACTTTAAAATGATCGTTCGTTCTCGTTGGAAGGTGGATTTGCTTTCCGCGCTCAACCGTGATGATGTATTCGCAATTGCGGTCCCATTTCCAAGTCACCGTGTTCGGCTTCTCTATCCCGCATTCAATCCGCAACAAATCCTCTTTCCAATTCACTTCCGTGTAGTCCTTCGAGCCACCACCCCGGTCAACCAAGCCACCCCAGTTTGCTTTTTCCGCACCTGAATTAATCTGGGGACCGCCATGCGCCCATGTCTGGTTGGGGAAATTCACTTGAACCGCGAAAAAGTTTAGTCCAACCGGTGCCGCTCGATCTACGATTAGATGCGTGCGGACCCTCACAATTTTGGCGTCTTGGGGAATGCCTTCAAACCCTAGATGCGTATGAGAATCGCTCTCGTCACCGCCTATGCCGATGTCCGGAGCAGTGGTGGATGATACACCCGTGTTGAGGGAAATGCTCAAGACAATCAGAATTAACAGAATACTTTTGGGCATATTTTAACGCTTAAATCATTTTTCTGTTTCTGAGTCCAAATGGTAGCAACAACCCTTTTCCCCGATTGTCGCCACAAGATAAAGTCTGAGAGTTGTATAGTTCAGCTGGCCGAATTGTGTTATGAAGTTTGCTCAAGGCTGTTTTGTGGCTTGGACGGGCTTGATTTTCCAGACTTTGTCGGTGCGCACTCGCGGCCGAATTTCGCCCGAAGCGATGTAGACCGAGCCCTCGTACGAGACGGCGGTCGTCGTGACCTGATTGGCTGGGATTTTTCCGGCGGGTGCCCAAGTGTCGGTGATCGTGTCGTAGGCCCAGGCCTGACGCGGAAATCCTGGATGAGCATCCTTGAGCTCGTCCACCTTGTTCATATTGGCCGCATCAGCCCCGGAGAGGATGAGAAGGTGGGACGGCCCGAGGGGTGCGCCCGTCCCGGCCATGAGGGCGAGAGGGGTGGCGTGGCGTTCACGCCAGGTCTTTTTGCTCGGCGAGTACTCCCACACATCCTGGAGGGCTTCGCTATGGCCGTTGGGCAACTGGCGACGGCCACTCATGACGTAAAGGCAGTCTTGGAAACCGTTGTGTTGGCTCAGGGTCAGGTTGAAAGCACGAGCCGGGCCGGGCAGCGGGGGCAGCTCCCGCCAGGAAAAGTCGGCTCCGCCGGCCTTCATTTTCGAAAGGTCGAGGGAGTAGAGGGTGTTGGTCGCCGTTTCCAGCCCTTCCCCTGTCTGGCCGCCGACAAGGTAAACGGTGTCGCCGATGACCGCGGCCGCGCCATTGGCCGAGGGACGGGGCAGGGCTGGGAGCGAAACCTGCACCAGACGACTTTCCGCCGAGTCCCAGCAAAGCAGGAAGCAGTCCGCGAAGGTGGTGGTCGCATCATTGCCGCCGAGGCAGACGATACCAGATTTGGTCGTGACCACAGCCCCGTAGCCGCCTGGACGCTTGAGGGAGAAGCCGGTTTTCCATGCGGCCGAGGGACCATCGGCCAGGCGCAGAACATAGGCGTTGGCGTGCCAGACTTTTTTGGCATGCCAGAGATCGTCCCCGGGCTTGAGTGGAAAGTTGGCCCCGCCGGCTACGACGAGCATGCCGCCTGAGACCCCGACGTAGGGGCCGGCCAAGCCGTCTTTAAAAGGCAGATCGGCAAGCGGAGTCCAGACGGTCATGGCTTCGGCCTCATTTGCCGCTCCCACAGGCTTGAGCAAGGCGGGGAGAAGGATGCAAAAGACCAGCAAGCAACGGAAGCTCATGTAGGAGAGTAATGGTTAAGCCCCTGCCACCCGAGGCCGGAGGAACACTGAGGGGCCAGCAAAGAAATGACGCCTAGCTCGCAACAGGCGTGCATAAGAGAATGGGATCACACTCAGGCCTTGCAGGCAAAATTGAAAAAGCCCATTTCCTCCAAGAGACTGATGAGAGTAAGTTGCTGGGCGGGGGTGGGCGGGAGCAAGGGCGGGCGTACAGGGCCACAGTCCACCCCGAGGGTTTTCATGATGGCTTTTGAGGCTGCCAAGTGGGTCACACCCAGGCCGTTGCAGATTTCGATCATCCGAATGGCCTTATTTTGGTGCTCTTGGGCTGCGGCGAGGTGGCCCCCGCGAAATTCGGCGATTAGGTTCTGGTATAGAGGGGCGGCGTAGTTGTAGGTGCTGCCAACGGCACCCATAGCGCCGCGCTTGAGTCCCTCGATGAGGAGCTCATCCCGGCCAAAGAGGATGTCATACCGGTGCTCAGCGAACTCCGTGCAGGCAAGAAACTCAGGCAGGTCGTTGTGGGTGAATTTGATTCCGGCGAGGGTGGGTATTTTCACTCCTCCTTGAATGAGAAATTCGAGCATGGGGAGGTTGACCCCAGACATCGAAGGAATGTGGTAGTAATAAAATGGTGTGACCTCACCGGTCGCTGCCAGAGCCTGGCACCAACCCACCAACTCGGACACGCCCTGCGGACGGAAGTAGGACGGGGCCATGGCGGAAATAGCCGCAACCCCGGCCTGAGAGGCGTGCCGAGCGAGCGCACAGGCATCGGGGAGAGAGTTGTGCCCTACATGGGCGATGACTTGGAGGTCGGTACCTGCGCACGCCAGCCAAGCCTCCAGCGTGCGCATGCGCTCATCCAATGACATCGAGAAACCCTCGCCCGTGCTACCGCAGACGAACACAGCCGAGACCCCGCTGCCGCGAAGGAGCGCGGCGTAGGTGGGGATGACGTCGAGATTGAGGCCAAAATCCGCATGAAACGGGGTGAAGGGGGCGGCGACCAAGCCAGTAAATTTCTCAATTAGATGTTGGGACGAAGTACGTTGCTGCTTGGAGGCCTTCATTGAGTGGATTAGTTAAGTGGGCAAAGGAGAATTACTTACTTGAACCTATATATGATACGAGACCTAACTTGTAGCAAGGCCGCTCCCACGGCAAGAGACGAGGCTTGGTCAAAAGATCTGACCAAAGGGGAATTCTCAGCCTTGGCCGGAGTGAGGACATTTACCCAGGCAGGCCCTACGCAGAACTCTGAGGTGTAGCGCACTGCTTATGCTTGGGCAGATGACCACTGGTCCAGGCCGAGAGTGGTAAGGAGCAGGCGAAGGGGCATCTTGTTCCGGTGCCGCGTGAGACAGGCCAGACAGAGCACCTGCGAGAGGAAATACGGTTCGGGGCTGGGATTTTCGCGTGGCGCCCACGGACAAGTTCGGAGGCTTGTTACTCTTCTCTCTACTACTGGTTGTCCTTCGAGGCCGCGGGACGACTCTCAGTCTCTTTCGCGGCGGCTTTGCCATCCATCAACCACGAAAGATTGAATCGGGCAACTTTCAGGCTCGAGTAGGGCCAAGCGCGTTTGCGCTTGACCACGGGAATAGGATCGCCGCTTTCGTAGAAGCAAAGGATCGTGCCATCGGGCAGTACGGCGAGGTCGCTGTAGGCACTAGGGCCTTGCTTAAGTAGCCGCCGCACCGGCCAAGTCTGGCCATCGTCGAAACTCGCACTCACACTCACGTTCTCGCGGGCTTGTTTTTCCGTGTCGGTCGTGTGCGGGTTGGAGTGGAGCAGGACCGGACCTAGGGTGTCCTTCGTTCCCGGGTGGCTGGTTAAACCAGCCATGCAGCCGGGCTCAAAAATTTCCGAGGCAAAGACGGGTTCCGACCAGCCGGTGGCACCATCCGGGCTGAAGGTCATCATGCGGCGTCTTTCTTTCTTACCATTGCGCGAACTCAACATGACTCGAGCATCGGAGAGCTCGACCGCCGCCGTCTCATTGGCTCCCGAGACCACATCGCCGACCTGCCAAGTCTTACCATTATCATCGCTGTAGATTGTGGAGGCAGTGCTCCGCATCGACGATGGGGCATAAGAGGTCATCCAAAATGGAACCAAGAGCCGTCCACTTCGGAGCTGGATACCATGCCCAGGACCTGTCGCAATGACCTGCCAGTCGTGTTTGGGCCGCAGTTTTTCAAAAACTTCGGTGATCTCAACGGGCTTCGACCAAGTTAGTCCATCGTCTTCGCTGCGGATGTAAAACGCCTTCATGTATTCCACGCAATAGACCATGTGAACAATCCCATCCCTCCCAGCGATGGCCACGGCATTGTCGACCGTCTGTTCGTCAGGGCCGCTGATGTCTTTATCCGGCTTAGTATCCGGCTTGTGCGGGTTCCGCGGATGGACGCGCGGCCCGTGATGGGCGACTTGCACCGGCTTGTCCCACGTTTTCCCTCCATCGGTGCTGCGGCGCAGGTGGATTTCGATTTC
>Ga0214921_10009354_pt1 | contig 12424 bp, 9 predicted proteins | sample LL1505_MetaG_FD_177992 | JGI IMG/M metagenome (GOLD analysis project Ga0214921, IMG submission 177992) | Freshwater microbial communities from Lake Lanier, Atlanta, Georgia, United States - LL-1505 | ecosystem: Environmental > Aquatic > Freshwater > Lake | place: USA: Georgia | collected 2015-05-28 | reverse complement strand
CCGGATCTTTCTTCATATTATCCTGACTGACATAGGCTGCTTGCTGATAAGTTGCAGAGCTTAAAATCATCCTAACCAATCTCTTAATATCCCAGTTATGTTCTTTAAAATCGACCGCTAACCAATCTAATAAAGCAGGATGCGAGGGCAGATCACCCTGTAAGCCAAAATCACCAGAAGTTTTAACTAAACCTCTGCCAAAGAAATTTTCCCATACTCTATTAACAAAAACCCTTGCTACCAGTGGATTGTTTTCATCAAACATCCAGGAAGAAAGGCCTTTTCTGTCAGAACTGTATTTCGATGTATCAAATGGAAGGACAGAAACAGGTAAACCATAACCAACCGTTCTGTCCAGCTGGTCATACTGACCTCTTCTAAGGATATGAGTAGGTCTGCTCTGTTCAAGATCTTTCATTACCATGACAGAGACAGCGGTATCCTGTAGATTAATAAATTTAAGTAATTTGTTTACCTCTTTTTTTGAAATTTTGATAAATGGCGGATCAGCAAGGGAGGCGAGTGAGATATCCCCAACAAGACCTTTTTCATCTACCTGATTAAAAAAAGAAAATGTTTTATAGTATTCTTCCTGTGAAATGGGGTCATATTTATGATCATGACACTTGGCACATTCCATGGTTAAACCCAGAAAAGATTTCGAGAAGGTATTCGTTCTGTCAGTGACATACTCTGTTCTGTATTCTTCCTGAATAACTCCGCCTTCCTGGGTAATTTTATGATTCCTGTTAAAGCCGGTCGCCAGAATAGCTTCTTTATTTTCTGGCTCAAGGTAATCACCAGCAATCTGCCAGGAAACAAATTTTTTGTAGGAATAATTTTTATTGAAAGCATGAATTACCCAGTCTCTCCATGGCCACATGGTCCTATACCCGTCGTCCTGGTATCCATGACTATCGGCATAACGAGCCAGATCCATCCAGGAAATTGCCATTTTCTCGCCATAATGAGGAGAGGTTAGAAGCTTTTTGATAACCTTTTTATAATTTTCAGGAGATGGATTGATTAGGAAATCTTCTTGCACCTCAACATTGGGTAATAATCCCGTAACATCCAGATGAATCCTTTTCAATAACCTTTCAGGATCAGCCTGTTCGGCGGGTGATAAGCCTCTTTTCTCCATTTCAGCCAAAACAAAAAAATCAATCTCGTTCTTTGGCCATTTCCTTTTTCGAACTTTAGGAATTTCAGGTTTTTTGGGAGGTAAAAATGCCCAATGAGGCTTATAAACAGCCCCCTCATCTATCCATTTTCCCAGTATTTCAATCTCCTCTTCGGTTAATGCTAAATTAGCTTTTGGTGGAGGCATTAAAAGTTCAGGATCTTTGCTAATGATCCTCATCCAGAGTCCAGACTTTGCTCTGTCTTTGGGGACAATCGCATGCATATTAGGATTTTCCTTTAACCTGGCATAAGCACTGTCAGCAATATCCAGCCTGAATCCACCTTGCCTTGCTTTCGCATCCGGACCATGACAGGCAAAACATTTATCAGAAAGAATAGGTCTGACATGCAGATTATAATCCACTTTTTCACCTGTGTTACCAGAAATCCCAAATTTGTCCATGCTTAACCATATTAAAGCTGCTAATAAGGCTAACCCAGTACCTCCTAATAATATCGATTTATTATTTAACATCACTAAAAATTATTCTTTTGTAATATCTATAAAAATACTCAAATAAAAAATTGTATTGGGAATATCAAGAAAATTTATTATACTTGTAAAATATTTATAATACATAATTTATTAATTTACAATATTATGTCAGAAATATACCGGGGAATTTTGTCCATATTTAATACCTTTCAATTTGAAAGTACTTTTTTCAATGCTGTTATTGGCACGATTATATCATTAATTTTTTTCATCTTATTTAAAGTACATTTCAAAATCAAAAATTTTAAAATAAGGCATTACTTTGGCATCGTTACCCTTGTTTTTTTTCAAATATCCATCCTCTTTTGCCTTATAAACTGGATTAAATTTTCCCTTTATTTACCTTCCTCCCCTCTTGCACTCGATAATATATTCAAGTTAGGATGGGCTGGATTCCTTACATTTTTAACTCATATTGTTTTTACAGGGGCTTACTGGATTTTAGGGGTTGACACAAATAAATATATTTTGGTATTAATACCTAAACAAAAAAACAGAATTTTTCTATATTTTTCCATTTCCATTTTTGCTATTATCCCCTTTTATTTTTCATCATTAAATATTCCGTTAATAGGAATTTTTCTTTTCGTATTATGCATTTTCCTGATTTACGACCTTTATTTGGAAGGGCAATATGCCAGTTTAACCTGGACTTTGACCTGGATATTATTTTTTGCCTTTTTTCACACTCAGTTATTATATAAATTTACTTTAGAGAGAGAATGGAAAGAGATGTTTTTACTTTCCGAAAAATTATCAAAACTGGAAGATGAAAAATTAGTTGCTGAAACTGAGCTCTTAAAAAAAGATAAAATCTCAATTGCTGAGTTAAAAAAAATCAGCAAGGACTGGGAAAATGGGTACCTTTCCTCCATTGAATATCAGACAAAAATCGAAGAAACCCTTCAATTATCCCCATATATTTCCACCTTTTATAAAGTCAGTTTTCTCCTAAACAAAGGGAATAAAAGTTCTATTTCCAATGGAAAATTTTTTCTGTCAAGGGATTACAAATTAAGTTATCTTATTAACCCAGATAATGAAACGGCTATCCTTTTTACTTTAAAATCGAAAGATTCAAAACGACTAAGCAACTTAATGGCGGGGAACTATAAAGGAATTGAAAACCTTTCAGATTATTCAGTTTCCATTTACCATAAAAACAGATCCATTTTTAATAAAGGAAATCAGACATTTAACTCACAAGAAATAGTAGGAAATTTTAATCAATTCCAAATTCAGAAACAACTTTCTGCTAAAGAAATGAATTATTCGTCGACCTATAAATCTGGGTTAAGGATTATTATTGGGAAAAGACTTGGTGGATATGCAAAGCCTCTTTCCTTCTTTTCATTTACTGCATGCATCAGTTTATGCCTTTATTTTATATATACTTTAATTGATCAGATCAGTAAGAACCGTTTTCATTTAAATCGCTCTATCCATTTCAAATCCTTTGGAAGTAGTATTCAAAAAGCGCTTTTTTACCTGACTTTTTCATCTTTTTGTATTCTAAGTATAACTACACTATTTTATTTTAACAGATCAAGAAAGTTAGAAAATGAAAAAAGAAAATGGGATTTAGCCCAAGAAATTATTTCTACATTTCAAAGCAGATTTCATGGCTCAGAGAGTCAATTAGCCTCCATTTCAAAACAACATGGATTTGATTTAATATATGTTGATGGATTAAAAGTCCCTTTAAAAAGCTATTTATTTGAAATACCGGGAAATAAACCTGGCCTTCTGATTAAAGAATATCCAAGGGTTAAAAAAGAGGAGATTACCTGGAAAGGAAAAGATTTACTTAGAATCTGGTATCCAGTTCCATCTCCTGAAGGTAAGGTTGATAAAGCGTGGTTAGGCATTTACTTTCCAAATGATGAAAAAAATTTAAGTAATGAAGCCGTAGATTTTATAGGTGCCCTTTTTAGTGGTTATTTATTTTTATTATTAAGTATTTCTGCTTTAACAATTTATATAACGCATTCATTAACAAATCCCCTTGACCAATTAGGGAAGCATTTAAGCAGACTTAAAATTGATACCAGCGAAAAAATAACCTGGTCTAAAAACGACGAAGTTGGACAGTTGGTTAATGCATACAATACGGCCTTAGATGCACTTTGGGAAAGTTCGGAAAGATTAAGGAAAACAGAGAGAGAAAATGCATGGCGGGAAATGGCAAAACAAGTAGCTCATGAGATTAAAAATCCTCTCACTCCGATGAAATTAAGTCTCCAATACCTGCAGAGAGCGGGCAAAATTCAACCTGAAATTATTCATACTTTATTGCCTAATTTAACGGTTACAATGATGGAGCAAATCAATACGCTTGATCATATTGCCAGTGCCTTTTCACAGTTTGCTTCCATGCCAGGGCCTGAAAACAGTATTTTTAATCTGGTAGAACTTACAGAACTTACCATTGAAATGTATCGCCATCAAATTGATAAAGAGAATTGCTTTAAATGCCATTTTCAGGAATCATTTTATCCTGTTTTTGCCGATAAACACCAAATACAACGAGTCCTCAATAATCTTCTAAATAATGCATTTCAAGCCATACCTTCTGAAAAGGAAGGTCAAATCAACATAAGATTATTTCAGGCAGATCACCAAAAAGTTCGTCTTGAAATTGAAGATAATGGCATTGGAGTAGCAAAGGAAGCCCAACAGAAAATATTTACTCCCACTTTTACCACGAAATCATCTGGAACCGGACTCGGATTAGCAATGTGTAAAGATATTGTAGAAAATGCAGGCGGAAAAATTGGATTTCATTCGACAAAAAACGAAAACACCATTTTTTGGATTGAAATGCCTCTTTCTGTGAAGGATAATTCACAACATAATATTCCTTCTATGGCATTTGCATCTTAACATTTACCGAAATGAACCCATATCCCTTAATTTTGTTAAACCTAAGTATCGTTTATCAAAATATTTTTTATGGAAATTGGCATTGTGGGTGCTGGAATTGCGGGATTGGCAGCGGCGGTAAGGTCTGCTGTTGCAGGTCATAAAGTAACAGTTTTTGAGGCGAATAGCTATCCAGGCGGAAAATTGACTGCCTTTGAAAAGGAAGGTTATCGATTTGATGCAGGTCCATCACTTTTTACCATGCCCCACTATGTAGATGAATTATTCGTTTTAGCGGGTGAAAATCCTTCAGATTATTTTAATTACACCAGGCTTGATCCTGTATGTAACTATTTTTGGCAAGACGGAACAACACTAAGTGCTTATGCAGATAAGGATAAATTCAGTAAGGAAGCATCCAGTAAGTTGAAGGTTCCAACTTCGTATGTATCTGAAAGTTTAAAAGACAGTGCCCGTAAATATGAAGCGAACGGTCGTATTTTCTTGGAAAAATCTCTTCATAAATGGTCCACATGGCTTAATTTACCTGTATTAAAAGCCCTGCTAAAAATTCATCAGTACGACTTATTCTCCTCCATGAATAAGGTTAATGAAAGAATAGTAAAACATCCCAAATTAGTTCAGTTATTCAATCGTTTTGCAACCTATAATGGTTCTGATCCCTATCGTGCGCCAGGATTATTAACCATAATACCTCACTTTGAGCATCATATAGGGGCTTATTATCCAAAAGATGGTATGCATAGCATTACCAAAGCTGTTTATGAATTAGCCTTGCGTTTAGGCGTAACTTTTCATTTTAATTCGAAAGTTGAGGAAATATTAGTTGAAAATAAACAAATCAAAGGATTAAGAACGAAAGATCAAACGTTCATATTTGATAGAATTATCTGCAATATGGATGTATTTTTTGCCTACCAGAAATTATTACCAGATCAACCACAACCAAATAGAATATTAAAGCAGGAAAGATCAACCTCTGCCATGATTTTTTATTGGGGAATCAAGAAAGTTTTTCCTCAGCTGGCCATGCATAATATATTTTTCTCCAATGACTATAAAAACGAATTTAATCATTTGAAAGTAGGAAAAGTAGCAAAAGACGCGACCATATATATCAATATTACGACGAATCATACACCTGAAGATGCCCCTAAAGGTTCTCAGAACTGGTTTGTTATGGTTAATGTTCCCAGCCAATCAAAAAATCAAAAAAGTTTTGATGTCCACGAACTTAAAACTCAGGTAATAACAAAATTAAGCAATATGCTTGGGGAACCTATAGAGCCCCTTATTGAAATAGAAGAAACATTAAGTCCAGAGGAGATTGAAGCAAAAACACAGTCACACCAGGGATCTTTATATGGTACTGCTTCAAACAAGCCCTTATCGGCCTTTCTTCGCCACCCTAATTTTTCAAATCATGTTCAGGGACTTTATTTCTGTGGGGGAAGTGTGCACCCAGGTGGTGGAATACCTTTATGCCTTTTGTCAGCAAAGATTGCCGTCGATTTATTGTGACCTATTATTCATCTATCCTTATATTTGTTCATTCAAAAAAATCAAAATGTCAACTTTCATCATTCCAGCTATCATAACCATCGTTACAGTTTTTTGCATGGAGCTTGTTGCCTGGCTCGCACACAAATATCTTATGCATGGATTCTTATGGGTGTGGCATGAAGATCACCACCAACCAGAGGTAGAATCGGGTAAATTTTTTCAAAAAAATGATTTGTTTTTTCTTGTTTTTGCCATCCCAAGTGCGGCTTCATATATTATTGGATTAAGTACCCCAAATACCTGGTTATTATATGTTGGCATTGGTATTTCCATTTATGGGGTCATCTATTTTTTAATCCACGATGTATATATCCATCAGCGTTTTTCATGGTTTAAGCATTTAGATAATCCCTATTCAAGAGCCATTTTACGCGCCCATGGCGCCCATCACGCACATACGGGAAAAGAAGCCGGCGAATCCTTCGGTTTATTACTTGTCTCTGCAAAATATTTTTTAAAAAGAACAAGGTAATCAGCCTTTTAAAGGTATAACAAGTTGGCATCTAAATTCCTTGAAGCAATATTGAATACTTTTCAAACAGCATTGCCAGAAGCAAATGACTTAGATAAGTTTTTAGAGGAAATGATTCCCCAAATTGCCCATTACAGTGAAAATTTAGATATGGAAGAATTATATCTGGAACATCCCTGGCTGGAATTTCGGGATGATGATTATTTCCATGAATCTATTTTACACTTTTTTAATCCAAATGAAGAATATTTAAATGTTGTTAATGGAGATGTTTCCTTTGGTTATTGGCGCAAAATGAATCAGGCAAGAAAATTATTAATTGAGAACAAAACAGGAAAATTATACGAGTTAGCCTTTTTAGATGCTAATTTTTTTATTTTGAAAACTCATGGCGATTACTCTTCCATTGGCAAATCAAAGTATTTATTTTTAGTGAAAGAGGAGGTAGGAAAACAATTAGAATGGCGCGATGCTATAGAATTATTACATAGAAGCTACCGAAATGGAAATGGAAATCTGAGTTATATAATATTTGTTATTCTTGCCATCCTGATATTAATTATTCTATTTACCTAAGCTTACCATTAAATTGAAAAGGGATAAATTTCTTTATCCCTTTTCTTTATATTCAATCCTTTTTAAAATCTATTAACTTCCAAAGTCATCAAAAGCGACATTTTCTTCAGGTACACCCATATTTGAAAGCATTGTTTGAACAGCAGAGAGCATCAAAGGAGGTCCGCATAGATAATATTCAATTTCCTCTGGTTCCGGGTGATTTTTAAGATAATTTTCTAAAACGACATTATGTATAAAACCTGTTAAACCAGTCCAGTTATCCTCAGGCATTGGCTCTGACAGAGCGATATGGAAAGAAAAGTTAGGAAATTCCTTTTCAATATTTCGGAAATCCTCAATATAGAATAATTCTTTTAGAGATCGGCCACCATACCAGTAAGAAACCTTTCTATTTGATTTTAGTGTGTGGAATAAATGGAAGATATGGGATCTTAGAGGAGCCATACCAGCACCACCACCGATATAAATCATTTCCTTTTCTGTAGGTTTGATAAAGAACTCACCATAAGGACCTGAGATAGTAGCTTTATCCCCTTCTTTTAGACTAAATACATAAGAAGAGCATACCCCTGGATTAAGTTTCATCCAGCCATTTGAAGCTCTGTCCCATGGCGGTGTAGCGATGCGAATATTAAGCATCACAATATTACCTTCTGCAGGGTGATTAGCCATGGAATAAGCGCGAAACTGCTCTTCCTTATTAATCATTTTAAGATCCCAAAGTTTAAATTTATCCCATTCCTCTTTAAAAGCATCAGGTTTTTTACCCATACGAGGATGAGAAGTGATGTCAAACTTATTGAAATCTACCTCAATCTTAGGTACATCAATTTGGATATAACCGCCAGATTCGAAATCTAATGTCTCACCCTCAGGAAGTTTTACTACAAATTCCTTAATAAAAGTAGCTACATTATAATTTGAAACTACCTCGCATTCCCATTTTTTGATACCAAAAATCTCCTCAGGAATCTGGATTTCCATATCCTGGCGAACTTTAACCTGGCAGGCAAGTCTTTTATGCTCTGAAACTTCCTTCCTTGTCAAGTGGTTAAGTTCAGTTGGTAAAACATCTCCACCGCCTTTAGATACGTGACATTCGCACATAGCACAAGTTCCGCCACCTCCGCAGGCAGAAGGCAAGAAAATATTATTATCTGCTAAAGAAGATAGCAAGGAGCTACCTTGTTTAACCATAAGAGGTGCATCCTCATTTCCATTAATGATAATTTTTACATCTCCCTGAGCAACCAGGTTTTGGCGTGCTACGATAAGCATCATGGACAAAAGGAGTATTACCAGCGTAAAAACGAAGGTAGCCATCAAAATTGTCTGAAGACCTGAAAGGAAGAGGAAAGAAGAGGATGTCATCAAAACCATGAAATTTGTGAACATAGCTTTTGTTTATTTTGTAAAGGCTGCAGGATCAATTCCCATTAAACTCATAAAGGCCATGCCCATTAATCCTGTTAAGATGAAGGCCATACCCAAACCCCTTAATGCAGGAGGCACATTGGAATATTGAATTTTTTCTCGAATGGCGGCAAGTGCTACAATAGCGAGAAACCATCCAAATCCACCACCTAACCCAAAGGCTACTGATTTACTCAGGTCTAACTCTCTGGAAATCATAAATAATGAACCACCCAGGATGGCACAATTTACAGTAATAAGAGGTAAAAAGATACCTAATGCGTTATATAATGAAGGAGAGAATTTTTCTACCACCATTTCTACAAGTTGCACTAACGCTGCAATGACGGCAATAAATAGAATAAACCTCAAGAAGGTAAGATCAATTCCAAAGAAACCTGTTTCTTTTAGCAGATATTCATTGATAAGCCAGTTCATAGGCATTGTAATGCCAAGAACAAAAATAACAGCAATTCCGAGGCCTAATGCTGTTTTAACCGATTTAGAAACAGCAAGATAAGAACACATACCTAGAAAATAAGAAAGAACCATATTTTCTATGAAGGCTGTTTTAATGAAAACATTTAAAAAATCGCCCATTTTATTTCTTTTTGTTGAAACGTTATAAAGGTATTTGTACTAAGAAATATCTACCAGTTTAGCATTTACAGATCTGTGGATCCATATCAATATTCCTATGATGAACAAAGCTGCAGCAGGCAGTACCATCAGGTTATTATTCGCATACCAACTGAAAAAAGTATTTGTTGTAGTATCAATTAGATAGGTTGTATTAGGTCCTATAATTTTGATTTCAACCGGACTCCCTGCAAATAAAGTACCTTTTCCCAGAATTTCCCGGATAATGGCGACGATAACCAGAATGGCACCATAACCCAAGCCATTTCCTATGCCATCTAAAAAGGAACGCCAGGGTTTATTTGCCATAGCATAAGCTTCCAATCTTCCCATTACAATACAATTGGTAATGATCAAACCAATATAAACGGAAAGTTGCTTCCATATAGGAAAATTTAAGGCTTTTAGGGCTAACTCAACAATGGTGACTAGGGTCGCGATAATAACAAGTTGAACAATCATCCTTACCTGTTTAGGAATATATTCTCTAACCAGGGAGGTAAAAAGATTGGAAAATGCAGTTACTAAAGTAACTGAAATAGCCATGACTACTGAAGGATAAACTAATGAAGTGATTGCTAATGCGGAACAAACCCCTAATATTTGGACGGTAATAGGATTATTGTCCATAAGCGGATCCGTTAATAACTTCCTTTCTTTAGGTCCAAAAAAAGGTTCCTTTTCTACGGTCTTAACTTTATCTAATATCTCTGCCATATTCAGAATATTTTATAGTGATTGACTTATTAATTTTGAATTGTTTCCAAATAAGGCAAATAATTTGCAATACCTCTTTGTAACATTTCGGTTACTCCATCAGATGTGATAGTGGCACCTGAAATTCCATCTACCTCGTACATTTTATCCTGACTACCTCCTTTTCTTACCAGAATGGCCACTTCACCATCTCTGAAAAGTTGCTTTCCCACAAACTGACCTGGAAATGACGGGTTATCTTTTATTTCAGCACCTAAACCAGGCGTTTCACCCTTATGATCAAAAGTAGCACCTGCTATGGTATTCAAATCTGACTTAACGGCGATATTTCCCCATATCTCATCCCATAATCCACTCCCCCGAACACTTAGAATGTAGAATTTTTCTTTATCATTTTTAAATACAAACAAAGGCAATAACCTTTCCGATTCAGCCTTCTTTTTTTCTACTGCTAAATCTATCTTTTCAGCAAGCATATTTGGAACAACCTCCCCCTTTTGATTAATGACCACCTGTTCAACCTGCTCTTTGAACATTTTCAATACCTGTTCATCAGTCAAATCAGATACATTTAGGCCATCTCCAAGGTAATCATTTACCGTTAATAAAATAGATCTCTTGTTGAAAATCTCCTCATTTTTGGTAGAAGCAGACATGGTAATTTCTCTCATACCTGCAAGAGCTACAGCAGCAATGACCGTCATGATAATGATGAAGGTTATAATATATTTATTACTACTTTCCATAAGAATTGTTTTTGTGTTTTGAGAATAAAATTCTTAAGAATTAACCAATTTGGATAACCTTGATTTTCTTTTCGCAATATGACCCTCTACCACGAAATGATCAATAAGCGGAGCAAATACATTCATAAAGAGAATAGCCAACATCCAACCTTCTGGATAAGCTGGATTTAAAACTCGAATAACCAAACCAACAGCACCAATTAAAAATCCATAAAATAACTTCCCTTTATTTGTTGCTGCTGCTGTAACAGGATCTGTTGCCATGAATGCCATAGCGAAAAGGAAGCTTCCCATGGAAAAATGATAGTACCATGGTACCTCCATAGCCGGAGTAGCACCCCACATATTAAATAACAATCCAGTTATTACTAAACCAAATACCATAGAAATCATGATTCTCCAGGATGCAATGCCTAAATATACAAGAAAACCAGCCCCTAAAAGGATGAATAATTTGTGTGTTTCCCCTATCGAGCCTGGAATATTTCCCCAAAACATTTGTTCTGGGGTAAAACGGGATAAAACTCCTTCCCAACCTCCTTTTGCAGCTAAGCTAAGCGGTGTTGCACCACTGTATCCATCTACAACTGCTAAACCATTTTGATATGTTGCCCAGCCAAAAGATTCAAAAAGTGGGTTTAAAACACCCGTTACAAATCCATTGTAGCTTGCTGTCCATACGCCATCAACTTTCTCCAGACCAGCAACCCAGCAATCATCGCCTGAAATATAGGTTGGATAAGCAAAGAAAATAAAAACTCTTGAAAGCAACGCTATATTGAGAACATTCATACCGGTTCCACCAAATGCCTCTTTACCAATAATAACCGCGAACGCTACTGAAATAGCTAAAATCCATAAAGGTAGAGCGGGAGGCATAACTAAAGGAATTAATGCTCCTGAAACAAGGAATCCTTCCTCAATACCATGACCTTTTTTATAGGCATAGTAGAATTCAATACCCAAACCTACGACATTAGCAACCACAAAAAGAGGGAGTATTTGAACTAATCCATAAAATATTTTAAGGTGAAACCCTTCAAGGAATCCATCATACATACCTAAAGCGGAAAAATGTTGCTGGCCTATGTTATAAGTTCCAAATAAGTAACATAATTGCAGAGCAATCACCACATGAAACATCAACCTTTTTAAATCCATACCATCGCGGATATGGACACCACCTTTAGTTACATGATTAGGTGTAAAAACAAAGGTGAAGAATCCATCATATAGAGTATGTAAAAAAGGAGACTTCTTTTTGTCTGGCTCAATTTTTTGAAAAAATGATAACAATGAGTTTTTCATATCTTTTTATAGCTTCTTTTAAAATATTATCCTTCTGCCTTAACCACATCTAAACCTTTCCTGAGAATGGCTTGCAGGGGTTGCTTTGAAGTACATCCGAATTCACATAAAGCGACATCCTCCTCTACCAACTCATGAATACCTAAATTTTCCATTTTTTCAATATCATTAACCACAATGGCTTTAAATAATTGTTGAGGTAGGATATCCATAGGAAGAAGATTGTCATATTCACCGGTTACTACAAATGCGCGCTTTTCGCCTCGGTTATTCGTGTTAGCCGCTGACGATACACCTCCTAATAAATTGCTTGGAAAAGTTTTAGAAACAGAAGGTCTCATGTCAAGGGGTAATAACCAACCAAACAATTCATAGTTATTGCCTTCTCCTACAACCGTAACCTGATCGTCATAGAAACCAACA
>Ga0214921_10009352_pt1 | contig 12426 bp, 13 predicted proteins | sample LL1505_MetaG_FD_177992 | JGI IMG/M metagenome (GOLD analysis project Ga0214921, IMG submission 177992) | Freshwater microbial communities from Lake Lanier, Atlanta, Georgia, United States - LL-1505 | ecosystem: Environmental > Aquatic > Freshwater > Lake | place: USA: Georgia | collected... | reverse complement strand
CTTTTTATGTAATACCGGAATTGGTGCTTCATTCGCTAGCTTCTCAATACTCCCGTATACATGATGGTCTAACATAATATCTCCAAAAACAATTATATTAGGCGGTTTATTAGTATTAAAGAACATATTAACTATAATTATATGAATATTTTTGTTGATATTGATAATACAATCTGCATTACGGATGACGCGCTGGGTGATAATAAATATAGTTATAGTAAACCTATTCATGAACGCATCGCGAAAGTAAACAAGTTATACGATGAAGGTAATACTATTACATATTGGACGGCAAGAGGTTCTAGTTCTGGAAATAATTATGAAGAACTTACAAAACAGAGTTTATCTGACTGGGGATGTAAATATCATAATATAATATTCGGAAAACCATCATATGATAAGTATATTGATGATAAGTCGTTTAATGTTGATAGTTTCTGGCCTATTAGTAAAGAGTCTAATATTAAAAAACAGACATGTTCAATTGTTCCAAAAGGTTGGGGACATGAAGTTATTATTATAAATAATGAGAAGTATTGCGGTAAAATATTACATTTTAAGAAAGATGCAAAATTCTCGATGCATTTTCATATTAAAAAGACAGAAACTTGGTATGTTTCATCTGGTAAATTTATATTCAAATGGATTGATACTAAGAATGCCGATATTAAAGTTGAAGATCTAGTTTCCGGTGATGTTATTACAAATGAAATAGGTGAGCCTCATCAAATTATTTGTCTAGAAGAAGGTGATATATTTGAAGTATCAACAAAACACTATGATGAAGATAGTTATAGAGTAATGAAAGGTGATTCTCAAAAAAACTAAGTTTTAGACTATTCTTAATCTTTATAATCATTAGGGATGAAAAATAAAACATTTAAAATTAAAAAAAAAGTTATAAATTTATATAATTTCTGGCATTTAGGAGATAATATTTTTACTATGATATATTTATACAACTGTAAAGATTATATAATAAAAAATAATATAAGCATTAATATTTATATAAGAAAAAATTACGTGAAACAAGTGCAAGAATTTATATGTTGTAATAATATTAAAATTCATCCTATTAAATTTATTGAAACATGTAAAATAGATAAAATAGATAATGGAATATTATTTAATGCCATTAGAGATATTATTTTAGACAATAGAATATTATGTAAAACAAATATACCTAAAGGTGCTATTAATACTTATATTGGCTATGATATGTTGCGTGATCATTTTTTATTAAAATTAAACTTATTTAAAGATAGCAAAGATAGGGAATCGTTTAATAGTTATTTATGTAAATTTTTTACTCATATAATAGGCAAAAAAATAGATTTCCCCGCGATTAATAAATTTGTATATACCGATCCTAAATTATTAGAAATACATGATAGTCTTCCAATTAAATATCAGAATGTAGATGTATTAATTATTAATTCAATTCCTCGTTCAAACCAATTTGATTTAGAAAAAAATAAAAAAGAATTTAATCATATGATTCATACATTACATAAAAAGAATAAAATAGTTACAACAGAAAAAATACATGATATACCATGCACAGCAGATGACAATCTAACAATAAAAGATATAGGTGCAATTAGCACACATGCTAAATATATTATAGCTATTAATACTGGACCACTCATACCATGTTTAAATAGTTATGCTTTTAAAAATGTGAAAAAATGGTTTGAATTTGATATTAATATGCCCTTTAAATATCCCCATTTTAAAGTAAATCCAACATTTGATGAAATTATTAAAGAAATAGAATAATAGATGAATATTGACAGATTAGAAGAATTTAGAAATAACTTTTTTCAACTTCTAGAAGATGAACGACTACAGAAAGAACGAGAGTTAAAAAGAAAACAGAAATTATGTTTACACAAGTATACAATTATAGTGCCTTATAATTGCGATTTTTCAATCGTGAGTTGTGAACGCTGTAAGCATAACAAATTTTCAAAAAAATTGGTTTAAAAATCCTGTTACAATATGTATTAGAAAATGTCTTATTATCGTCTTGAACTCTGGCCTACTGAAGATGGTATTACGTTTTATGCTTCTTATGCTACTACTAATCGTTCTAATGATAATGCTGGTGTAGATTTGTATTCGATTGAAGATTATAAAGTGTCATCGGTGTTTGATGAACGTCACAACCCACCTCCGAAGGCAGTTCATCTTCTTGACCTAGGAACTCGTGCTCGTCTAGTAAAGGTTACTCCAGTAGATAACTATAACTATTCTGAAGAGGAAGTTCACTACTACATGTATCCTCGCTCTTCTATGTATAAGTCTGGTATTATGCTAGCGAACTCTGTAGGAATAATTGATAGAACTTATCGTGGAACTCTAAAAGCGGTTGTTACTAATCTAAACGAGCACACTTACCCAAATGTTGTAGCAGGAACACGTGTTACTCAGATTGTCGCTCCTGATATGGGTCATATTCGTGAGATTAAGATTGTAGATAGTCTTCCTGAGACTACTCGTGGCTCTGGTGGATTTGGTTCTACTGGCACAAAGTAAAAAAATTGGTTAAATATTTTCAAATATTTTTATTAGCAAAATGTCTCTAGAAATCGTATTAGGTCCTATGTTTTCAGGAAAGTCGTCTTATCTACTTTCTTCAATTCGCAGATTCAAAGAAATAGGGTGGTCTATCTACATTATTACTTCTTCATATGATAAACGTTATACAGCCGAATCTAAAATAGTTAATCATAATCAAGAATCATGTAACGCGGATATTGCAGTAACAAATCTTAAAGAAGTTAGTAATTCTAAAGAATATTTAGAAGCTAAAGTTCTTATAATTGAAGAAGCACAGTTTTATCCAGATTTAGTAGAGTTTGTTCTTGAAGCAGTTGAAATATATGAAAAGCATGTTATTGTGGCTGGTCTTGATGGAGATGCTTCTAGAAAACCATTTGGATCTCTATTGGAACTTATTCCTTACTGTGACAATATTATTAAACTTAAGGCGTTATGTAAAATCTGCAATGATGGAACAGAAGCACTCTTTACATGTAAGAAAATTCATGATAATTTAACAATTGATGTGGGAGCAGCAGATAAGTATCAAGCTCTTTGTAGAAAACATTTTATCGCTTATAATTAAAAAAATTGGTTTGTATAGTAGTTTTTTATTTTACACAAATGAATGTCTTGGTTGTTAAAAAAAAGTATGGATTCTTTGAAAGTTTTAATGGTTCTAAGAATGCAAACAAATGTTTGCCTTATGATTTTATTATACCTACAAATAATGGGTGTAGTTTATCTAGGAGGAACGAATACCCAACACTGGTTGGTATTCTGGGAACAACAGGTCCCAAATACGGTTTTACAAGTAAAGGAAATCCTATCTATCTTTGTAGGCCTTTGGATGAGAGATATCCTCCATTTTATATCGGTTCAAAAATTAAAGATATTCTTTCAAATAAATTAATTACATTTAAGTTTGATTCTTGGCCTGAAAATTCTGAATTTCCTAAAGGAACTTTTGTAGAACTATTAGGCAATTGTGGTGATATTTTAGCAGAAACAAATGCTTCACTTTTAAAAGCAAACGGGTTTAGTTGGCCTAAACTTCTTCCAGAAATAGTAGTTCCATCAAAAGAGGGTAGACTTTTCATCGACGCGTATACATTTAATATTGACCCAGATGGTTGTAAAGATATTGATGATTGTATTTCAATTTGGGATAATAAAATGGCTATTAGTATCGCAGATGTAAGTGTGTGGGTTGGATTGAATCCATGGATGAAAAGAGCAGAATTCATGGGAACTTCTCTTTATAATTCTGGAACTTGTGTAAAACCTATGTTTCCTAAAGTTTTGAGTGAAGATTTAATGAGTTTGGTTGCGGGCCAAGAACGACTCGCATATAGTCTTATTATTACATTTGGAGAATCTATAAAATATGAATTTAAAGAAACTGTTGTGAAAGTGAATAAATCTTATACATATAACTCTATTTATGATGATGATAAATTTAACTATTCTATTCTAAAAGACTATGTATATAGACTTTCTGGTGTTGAAACAAACGATAGCCATAAATGGGTAGAGATTCTTATGTTATACTATAATACTAAAGCGGGTGAAGAGTTAAAAAAGAATAACTCTGGTATTCTACGTGCTCAAAAAGGTGTTAATCTAGAAATGGCTAAACTATTTGAAGAGTTTGGTGATTCATATAACTATTTATGTTTTGAATCAGCTAAATACTGTTTACCAAGTGATAATACTATTCATAGCCAACTTAATCTACATAACTATGCACATGCTTCTTCACCTATCCGTCGCTATGTAGATATTATTAATCAGTTCGCACTAAAAAATAGAGAGTTTTCATATGAATGTATTGATAGATTTAATTCTATTCAAAAGTTAGCAAAGAGTTATGAACGTGATCTTGTATATATAGAGTTGTATAAGAAAAAGGCTTTGTTAGAAGCAACTATTTTAAATTCTGAAAAAGTATTTATTCTAGATTTGAAAAAGATTATTAATTTAAAAAATACTTTTGAAAAAGGAACGAAAGTAAATCTTTCTTACTACATGAATCCTCAAGGAGTAAAGTGGAAAGAACGAATCATATTTAAATGTGTAAATATAATGAATCTGGATTAGCAATCTTATAGAAATCATATGCTCTTACATTTTCTAACTTCTCAAGTAAATTTACATCATTATTTAACATCGCAACATTTTTTAGTTCTTCTACAATATTTAGAAGTTTTAGAAGAAACCTAGTAAGATTTCCTTCCATAATTGAATAGTTAAAACAGACTTCACCAACTGTTTTACCTTTAAATAAATCAGTCAAAATTTCAATATTTTCATAATTTAATTTCCATTCTTTAAATGATATACTATACTTTCTTTCAGTATTTTCAATCTTTTTACAGAATCCTTCAGATTTATATAAAATATTTTTAAGATTATTAGAAATTATTAATGTATTCAGACTTAGAATTTCTTTTTCTTCTTTTTCTAAGAAGCAAGATAGAATTAGTAGAATTTCTTCTTGATTTAGATTATCAAATTCTTTTTCTTCATACATCTGAGATAGTAGTAAAGCATCTCCTTCATTAATTTCAGTAGCATTTACACCTTTCTGTGTTAGACTTTTGTTATCATTCATAAAATCTAAATCTATTAGAACATTAAAGTATGGTGTAAGAGTTCCTTCAAAATTCTTGTAATAGTTTAAATCATCTTTCAAAGTGATAGTCTCTTTTTCAATCGTTTGAACTCGTGCAAACTGTTTGCGAATTACATCCCAAATCCTATCAGGATGCTTATTCTTCCATGTTTCATATTCACCCTGTAACTTTCTTTTTGATGCATTTGTTGCTTGTTTTAGCCTTTCTTTTAATTCAAATTCTAGTTGACAAATATCAATTTGTTCTTTATTAATATTAATAGTTTTTAGTTCTTTTTCATATGAATCTAGTTCTTTTTGAATTTCAATCATAATTTTTTTAACTTGTTCATAGAAATAAGATTTTTCAACCAGATTCATCCAATCTAAATTATTTGATTGGGTTGTTTTCAGAATAAAATCATAACCAAACTTCATTCGTGATTGTAGACGTGTTTTAGAACCACACATCATTTTTTTGATATCTTCACGCTCTTCTGGGACTCTATCTGGTAAATAGAATACATACCCTTTTGTATCTTTACCACGTCTACCTGCTCTTCCTGCCATCTGAATATACTCATCTGTAGTTAGCATTCTCATTTTTTCAGAATCCTCATCGTATTTTCTATAACTTGTAAATACCACCGTTTTTGTTGGCATATTTAGACCGACCGCAAATGTTTCTGTTGCGAAAAGAACTTTCACAAGTCCTTTTGAAAATAGAATTTCAACAATTTCTTTTAGCATCGGTAGAAGCCCAGAATGATGAAACGCAACTCCTCGTTCTAAGAGACTTACTAGTGTAAAATACTGCTGTGATACTTGAACATTTTCTTTGTATCTATGTAAATGAAAATCAATAATGTGTTTTACTTTAGATGAATCACTTGGATCAATTAAACTTCCAGATACTTTAGAAGCGTAAAGTTCACAGTTCTTTCGTGAAAATACGAAGAATAGACAAGGGAGCATGTCTTTAGCGTAAAACTGCTGGATTGTAGTATTCATTTGATGAATATATGAGTTTCCTGTATCAGATTTAGCTACAACAGGATCTTCATATCCTCCTAGTCTTCTGTTTGTTACCAGAGTTTTTTGTTGTTTCTGTTTCTTTTCTTGCTCTTGTTTCCAGAAAATATATCTATTATAGGCATCAACATAGAATACTTCATTCTTATCCATAATAGTTTCATAATCATCTTTTTTAATTACAAAATGTTCAAGTGGAACAATCCTGTAAGTAGTTGAAATAAGATGAATTGCTTTTTGTTTGAGTTCTCCTAGCCAACTTGCGAAAAGCTCTGCCGAGTCTATAGTAGCGGATAGTAGAACCATATTTATGTTACGTGGAAGAAGAATCATCGTTTCTTCCCATACGCCTCCTCGCTCTTTATTATTAATATAATGACATTCATCAAATACAACTGCGTCTAGATTATCTAAACTCAGATTTGCTGTTAGTCCAAGATTTTCTGTTGCAGAACCTTTCTTATAAAGAAGATTTCTCAGAATTTCTGTTGTCATTACTACTACGTCAGCATTCGGATTATATTTAATATCTCCTGTCATAATACCCACAGAATTATCTTTAAACATCTGTTTTAAATCATGAAATTTCTGATTTGATAGACTCTTGATAGGAGTAGTATAAAAGATTTTTTTACCTTTAGCTAAAGAATGATAGATTTGGTATTCTCCTACTAAAGTCTTCCCAGAACCAGTCTTTGCAGTTACTAAAACATTCTCATCACGATTAATAGCTTTAATTGCGTGTTTCTGAAACTTGTCTAGAGGAAAACTATAATCGTGGGCAAGCTTTTCATCCAAAACAGTATCTTGATTTGGATCAATTACTTTTAGAAATGTTGAAAGAGTCATTCTGTATACTTATACCATACGTTTATAAGCATCAATTTTATTAGAATTATCAAAATTTTCTTGTGGAATTGTCTTCTCTTTTTCCTTTTCTAAATCGTCTTTTTTCTTCATTTCTTCGGCAGCGTAAGGGTTGCGAGTAAAAAGAACATATGTAAGAGCGTATACAAACAAACTACTGATACTTATAAAAGCATGTGTTGGTATATACTTGTAGAAAACTGCGATAAGAGCAGAACCTATCATGAGTAGAGCATCACCTCCTATAATAATAGCACCAAGGTCTTCGGCATATCTCTTAAAAACATCCATCATCTCATTATGTCCGTATGGGATTGGTTTAATAACACCTACGTAAAAGAATACATCATGAATTGCTTGAACCGCCACTAACACTATTAAAAAGTAGACTAAACTGTATTCAAACTTCTCAAATACAAAACTTGTATACAAATATCTGGTGATTAAAAATCCAATAAAAATAATCATAACATCGGCTAAAACAGCTAAAATATTAAATTGATCATACCATTCATTTAGATACTTCCCTCCGATCTTATAGTAGCGTGTTAAAAAAAGAACTATAGTGTCAAGTGTTACTATGCCAAAAAATATATATGGTAAATCGGAAGTATCATTAAAATTATATATTTGAGGCCATTCAGAATCCATCTAATAATAAATATTTTTTATCTATAGAATGGCTTCATCTGCAAGAGCATATTTAAGTGCCCTACGTGAAAACCCTTACAAGAAACAACTAATGAATACGTTAATGTTTTTAACAATTGGTGCTCTTACTATTACGGTAGGTGCTTTTTTAGTAGATGATCAGAATACACTTAAAGATATAGATAATTCTAAAACAAATGATTTCAAATATTGGACTGGTGTAATAACTATAATAGTAGGTTGTTTAATTGTTCTATATCTAATATATTCGTTTTTTAGTGCTTAAAATGTAAATGTTTGAATTGTCATTATTCTTGGTTGTGAAATAAATCCTGAAACAGTTGAAAAAAGTTGTGTGCTTGAAATATAACCTATGCTTCCTAAACCTGTGATTGTAGAATTTAGAACAGATTGTGATAAACCTCCAGAACCTGAACCTAGTCCAGTCACAGTTGAAAAGAGCTGTGTAGAAGATATATAACCGGCGGTAGCAAGACCAGTTACTGTTGATGTGAAAAGTGATGTTGTAGAAATATTTGTAAATAGATTATTACTTGTATTTATCCAGACATATGGATTTTCTATTAGACGAGTTATATAATTTGCAGAAGAACCATTATATGTTGTAAAGTTTCCTCCAACTAGATAGTTGCTAGCGTTTTCTACATATATATCATATACACTTCCGTTGAATGTTGTAGTTGGGAATGGGTAATTAGTGGATACTGTTCCATTTGAATTTAAACGTGTTATATAATTTGTATTTGATGAATTATAGGTTGTAAAATCTCCACCAATCAAATAGTTTCCTGATAATTCTATAACACTTTTTCTCACAGAATTATTGAATCCTGAACTATATGATACTAATGCGATAGACCCATTATATGTTAATTCTATAATTCTATTATTAGGGATTGTTTTATAGTTTGTGAATGCGCCTGAAACAATAATATTTAAATTATTCAATAGTCTTATATGATAAACTGAATTATTAAATCCAGTTCCTGTATCAAAAGAAGCATCTATTGACCCATCACTATTGAGTTTTATTGTTTTTGAACATGCGAAACCATCATAATCTGTAAAATCTCCTCCTACATACATAGAGCCATCAGTTTGTAGCGCAATTGTATAGACGGTATTATTAAATCCGAGAAACCCTGTATCAAAACTTGTATCAAAGAAGCCTGCACTAGTTAATCTAGCAATTTTTCCACATAAGTTTCCATCATAATAATCGAAAACACCAGCAATCAGTATTTTCTGGTCTGTTTGTAAAACAATAGTATTAACTATATCGTCTGGACCATTCCCTAAACTAAAAGTAGCATCTATAGAACCTGTTGAGTTTAGACGGATTAGATAGTTATAAGTTGTTCCTTGATATGTAGTAAAATCTCCACCAACAAGAATTTTACTATCATTTTGAACAACTATAGTTCTAACAATTGAATTAAATCCTGTTCCAATAGAAAATGTTGAATCGTATGAGCCATCTGTATTTAATCTGGCAATATAGTTACATGATGTAGAACCGTATAAAGTAAAATCTCCTCCAACAAGAATTTTTCCATCAAATTGTTTCGTAATAGTTCTTACAGTTCCATTAAATTGACTTGTTGTAAAGGCATTATAAATCTGGGTTGATGGTTCAGAAACCCATATAGAACCATCTGCTCCGATAAATAGACCGTATACACTTGAATCAATTCCTGCTATATTCGGATTAGTGTTTACATTATCAGAATAGAAGAGTAGTGATCTGCCTGGCTCACCTTGTGGTCCTTGTGGTCCTATTGGGCCTATTGGACCTTGAAAGCATCCACATTGAGATAATAATGTTTTTGCTTTATTAATTGCGGTTAGTTGTGATGCCTGCATTACTTTAAGATACGAGATTTATTTCAAATAAGATACTTAAACATTTTAAAACTTATGTATTTAGGCAGAAGTGCCTAGTAGCTCTATAGTACAGCGGTTAGTACATTGGACTTTGAAAGATATATATCTAAAAATATCCAAGAACCTCAGTTCGATTCTGGGTAGAGCTATTGTGCATTTATAATTTAGTGGTAGAATAGTGCTCTTCCACAGCACCAGCGCGAGTTCGATTCTTGCTAAATGCATAAAGATTTTTTTGAAAAATGTTATTTTTTAAAAAAAATATTATTCAATTATTTTTTATTAGATACTTAAACCCCGTTTACTACTATAATATAGGCAGTAGTGCCTAATTCCGATGTGGTGTAGCGGTTTAGCATAGAGCCCTTTCAAGGCTTTGACCCGGGTTCGATTCCCGGCATCGGAATTATGATACATTCGTATCGTTTACCGTCGTAGCTCAGTCGGTAGAGCGTGAGGCTTTTAACCTCTTGGTCAGGGGATCGAAACCCCTCGTCGGTGTTTTTTCGATATTATATTATAGTATCAAAAAAATACTAATAAAATAGAATGACTAAGGATTTTATTGTAGATAATCCTCTTAAACGCGTAAAAAGTCCAAGACTAAAACGCGGAAAAGGGAATAGACATTTATTACCTAAACTTCGGTTTAGTAATAATGTTGAAGAAAGACATATACCTTATAATAAAGATAATAATTATCAAACACCTCTTAATTTCTATTCAGGAAGAAAAAGTTTTAGAGGAAAACATCGTGAATCTATAAATGTAAATTTGACAAATAAAAGACATATTACACCTGGATTAAGTGAAAACGAAGTTTCAAAATATAGGAAAAATACTTTACGTAAATTACAGAATAAAAAGAATTTATTTTTAAACGGAGGAACAGTTGAAAAAACTAATCCTCTAGTTGAAAAAAAGCTAGAGAATCTTTACGACCAGAGAAAAGATTTTGTGAAAACATTAAAAATAGGTAATCGTAAGAATTTATCTAAACTAGATACACTTAATTTGAAAATTAAAGAATATGTAAAAAATGGTTATCGTGGATTACGGGGCTCTACGCGTAAAATCATGACAAACTTTAGCAAGAATTTACGGGTTTAAACATCTATTAATTTATACATATAGGAAGTAATTCCTCAACCCCCATAGCGTAGTGGATAACGCGTCTCCCTTCTAAGGAGAAGATCGTAGGTTCGACCCCTACTGGGGGTGTTTTTTTTGCCTCTTTGGCTTAGTGGTAAAGCATCTGTCTTGTAAACAGAAGAGCATGGGTTCGATTCCCATAAGAGGCATGCCTGATTTTAAATTTATTATAATTTAAAACCAGGTTTTTTTACTTCTTAGACTTGAATAACTACTCATAGTTGCGTATGGTAGTGGTGTAGTTTCTCTTAGTTCACGATATTTAGGTTTTGCACGGCTTCTAGAGCGACTTAGTGAGGCACTCAACGATCTACCGCGTGTTGAAGTAGGAGAACGAGATTTTGTTGGGGTCTTTGTTCTTGTAGGACGAGGAGATTTTGTAGGAGAAGGAGCACGTGTCTTTGATTTACTATTATAGTAGCTCTTTGAAGGCGTTGCTCTTGGAGTAGGAGAATAAGTAGGTGTTCTTGTTCTTGTTGTTGTTATACTTTGAGAAAGTGTCGGAGGAATAGTAGGTAATGCTGTTACTGAATAAGAGATAGGTGATAGTGTTGACGTAAGTGATGGGCTTGGTGAACCAGTCTGAGATACACTTGGAGAACCGGTCGCTGAAGGACTAGAACTAAAACTGAGAGCTTCAATACAATTTACTGTTGCTAAGAGACCACAAGCAAGAAACTTAAACAGATTCATTTTCTACTTATAACAATTTAAAATATTAATCAATTTTTTAGATTTTATAAATAGATGTCTAGTGTTACTCCCTTACTATATGGCCTCTTTATGGCATCAATTGATGTTATTATGCTTGGAATTATAAAAATGGTTAATACTGGTGCTATTAAAAATATGTGGTGGATGGCATTACCTACAGTTGTATATGCATTTCAACCTTGGATTTTCTTACAATCACTACGATTTGAAACGATGATAGTGATGAATTTGTTATGGGATTTAATTAGTGATGTATTAGTAACAGCAAATGGTATAATTTATTTTAAAGAAAAATTATCATCTACTAAGATGTTTGGTGTAGGACTAAGTATTCTAGGTATTTACTTTATGAGTTGTGAGAAAGCGGATGCTTGTTAGAGATTATATTCTTTCCATACATCCCTTCATAAAGTTTTTAATATTTCTGCGTGTCGTTTTTCCTTTTAACGGTATTTTTATAAATAAACTTGGAGTTTTTTAAACTCACTATTTATTTATTTTTATTATTATAAGACACAAATATAAAGAACCAAACCGAGTGGATTGAAACTTTCTAATTGCTGTACGCTAAACCACCCATACCGCTCATTACGCGGAGGACGTTGTAGTTGGTGGCGAACACGTATACCTGGGCGGAGGTGGTGATGCCGACGGTGTTGTTAGTGAGTGTGAGTAAGAGAGTTGTGTTATCAATACGAGATAAGTTGCATGTGCCAGTGGGCTGGTGGGTCTCGGGTTGGAGGGCGAAGGAGTAGACGTTGATGCCGACCGCGGGCACGTTGGTGTGGTGCTGGTAAGGCTGGACCTCGTTGAAGTAGCGACCTTCGCGGACCTGGAAGCGGTCGTGGCCGTTGAGCTGGAGGAGAGCAGTCACGACAGGGTTGCGACCAGCCATGCCTTCTACGCGAGTGACGGAGTAGCCAGACTCGAGCACGGATCTGTCCCAC
>Ga0214921_10009351_pt1 | contig 12426 bp, 12 predicted proteins | sample LL1505_MetaG_FD_177992 | JGI IMG/M metagenome (GOLD analysis project Ga0214921, IMG submission 177992) | Freshwater microbial communities from Lake Lanier, Atlanta, Georgia, United States - LL-1505 | ecosystem: Environmental > Aquatic > Freshwater > Lake | place: USA: Georgia | collected... | reverse complement strand
ATCAGAATTAAACATTATATTAAAAATATAGATATTTATATAGTTCGTTTAGAAAAGAATATAATTAAAATATTTTATAAATTAATAATTTATAAAAAACTGAGATTTTTAAACTTTCTTACCTGTAAATTTACACCATTTTTAGTTATTGATAAAGAACGCTGTATTTTATCTTCGATTCTCATCAATACGCCGATTACACCATATTTTGCAAATGCATCACCATAATCAATATTTTTTTTTCTAAATAATTCTAATGCATCTGTTTGTATCTTCTTCATTTGTTCAACTCTATCCATTTTATATAAATATATTTTTATATAAAATTATTTTTATATCGAAATGTAAAAACCACAAAAAACTTAAAATTAAAACTCAAAATTAAATTATTAAATAAAATGTAAACTAAAAACGTAAAAATCAAAACTCAATAATATTTAGTCTAAAATAATACAATTTACTCCATAACTAAATAAAGTTCCATCTCTCTTATTCGTTTTACCAATCGTTTCATCACTTTCTAAATAATCAACTCTATTAAATTTATCAATAATAATCCTTTTCATACCTCGCGTTAAAGCAACATAATGCAAATTAACTTCTTTTTTTATATCAATGTCATTAAATATTCGAATAATATTATTTTCGAGTCCTTTATATGTATGTATCGTATATAATTCTACATTACATTCATTTTTTGAAACAATGTTTTTATCAATAGAATTTAATAATTTTTCTAAATCCTCTGCACTCATTTTTAAAAGAAATTTGGGCAAGTCGTCAGAAAATTCATTTAATTCCTCCTCGCTTAATTTACTCTTTTGTAGTTTTTCATGTAATTTTTTAATAATTTGTACTTGTTGCTCATAATTATTAATCCATATTTTAGGTATATTTTGCGCACTTCTCAATAAATTTCGCCAGTTTCTAAATAAATACACATATTTTTGTTCATCTTCAATTTCACCATCAACTTCTATAAATGTTTCATTTTTACTTTTAGATATCATCCAACATTTATCAAATTTTTCCGAAATTTCCGAACAAGCAGGTTCTCCCACACGAAATGTTGAATAAAATTCTAAAGTTAATGTCCTTTCTACGGGTAATTTATCAAATGCATTTATACAACCCCTCCATTCATATATAGCCTGATTAGGGTCACCTACAAATAATTTTGGTATTGTTGTATCTTCCAATAATATTTTTAACATTATACTATCAAAATCCTGTGACTCATCAATAAATATCATATCATAATTTTTGTCAATATAATCTTTACAATTATGATTTATTTCATTTATTTTTCTTAATCCATCAAATGTAAAGAGTTCATATTTTATTGTTTTATTCCACATTTTTTCCAATAAAATCTTTTCATTACCCAATATTTTAATACAATATTCTTTTATATTACTAAAACGCGATTGATTACAAAAGGCCAAGTAATTACGTGCATAATAATTTTTAACTCTATAGGGTTTTCCTTCAAAAAAATCCATTAAATATCCTAATGTTTGTGGTTTTACTTCAACAATAGATGGTATTATACCCGTTTTGGCAATAAAAGTATCTCTCATTAATGAATCAAATGTACATGGTTTTAAATTTTTAATACCCTTTTCAATTAATTTATCTTTAATTTCTGTTATTAAACTTTTATTAAATGCAATATAAAGAATCCTTTTTTTACTATGTATTTTAGACAATTCTAATAATGTTGTTGTTTTACCACTACCTGCGACTGATTTAATGGCTAATATTTTATTATTATCTTTAAAAAAATTATGTCTATAAACATAATCTCGATAAACACCATCTAAAAATTTCATGGATTCATTACATCTTCCATATATAACATCTATTAATGGTATGTCTTCCAATTCATTATTTTCAATCTGTTCTATATAGTATGCACTTTTTTCGTAACCAATCTGTTCTCTAACGCATTGCATTAAAGGGTCATCAAATGAAATAATTTTACATAACCACACGTTCCGTCTTTTATTATCACTTTCTATTATATATTTTGTTTTATTTTTTAAAAAAATCCATTCTTTATATCCAGTATAAAAATATACAGGATTATTAGATTTATTTATAAAATCATATAATTCTATATTTGGAATCTCGCATATTCCAAAACGACCTATTTTACATCGGCGAATATATGATTCCTTTAAATCAAATAACCAGTTAAAATTTGGATTGTCTAGTTGAATATTTTGAATATTTTTTAAATTCATTCCTTCAATATCGATTGTTTCCATATTTTTATTTTTATTTATTTTATAATAAATATTATACAATATTTATTTATGTCCATATTAAAAAAGTAATATTTATATAAAATTAGTTGTTATAAATAAAAAATATAATAAATTAAATATATGAATTTTAATAAATTGTTATATATTTTAATAAACACATTTAATACAATATTTGCATTTATACCATTAAATAAATTTGATATTACACTATTCAAATCAACTACATCAGATTTAGAAAATATTATTACCTTAAAAACTATAACATCATCTATTATTACAAATATTCGTAATGAAATAACATTAGATAATATATTTCTTGAAATTGTAAATTCTACAAATCATGATTATAATTATATTTTAATATCAATCTTATCAACACTTTTGTATGGACAATATAAATTTTCAAGAGGGATTGAATTAAGAAAAATAAATAAATTAAGTAAATTGGAAAAATATAATAAACTAAATCTAAGAATTAGGCAAATAATCTGGTTAATATTATTTATTTTTACGAAAGATATACCAAATGCAATATAAGGTATATTTTACAGACTCAATACAGACTCAATTTTTGAATAATTAATTCTTTTATTTTTGCTTCTAATAATAAAATTTTTTCATCGTTATTAATATCTAATTTTTTACTCTTTATAAAATTAATTTTTTTTTGTAAAATATTAATTTGTTTATTAATATTTAATTTTGAATTGATGGTTGAATCTTTATTCATTGCATTATTTGATTCTTTTATAGGTTTTACGTCCTTAACTTTTTTTTATTTTCTTTACTTACCTTACCTTTACCATTGTCATATATTATTTCGTCAACATAATAATTATTTGAATTATTTCCAGTATTATTTCCAGTATTATTTTTTGAATTATTTAAATCTGTATTTTGATTTATATCAAACGTAGATGAAAGTGCTTCAATATAATATAGATATAATGTTTTTTTTGTATAATACATATAAAATAATAATAATATAAGGGGGTTTTTTAATTCTTTAATAAAATTGGATGTTTCATTAAAATCTAATTTACGCAACCATGAATAAATATCATATTTAATATTTTTTAATTCAGAATTTAGTTGTGAATATTTTACAGGAGGGTGTTTTTTAATATCACCTTTATATAATGTCATTGATGATAAATCTTCTTCTTTTTTATCTAAAAATGGTGGAAGCTTACAATGTATTGAATGAATAAGAACTTCATTTGTGGGTGTTGGAAATATTCCATCTTCATCAATGAAATATTTTATATAGTCACTTAATTTATCTCTAAAATTATCGTGATATAATGTTCTCAAACTCTTTTTACTAGATGAACTTGAAACATTTATTTTTAAAATATCATCAAATATACTTTTTTTATCAGTCTTATTATTAGTACTCTTTTTATTTTTTGATAATTTATTAGGCACTTGTTTTCCTTGTTTTTTTTTTATTAATTCATTTACACGTTTATTACTATTTTTACCACCTTTCTGTTGTTTACCCTTATTTTTTTTACCATTTTTATTCTTCGATTTTACATTAATTTTACGAATTTCTTCAATAAATGTTCTAAAGTTTTTTTCTTTAAATAATTTATTAAATGATGTCTTTTCGGCAAAAATCTGTAATATTAAAAAAAAATGAATTATCCAATATTTAAAATTATTGTCGATTTCATTGAAATCTTCTTCAAAAGCAGGAGGTAGACTATTATTATAAAAAGTGTCTAATTTAGGTTCATCATAAAAAGTCTCTTGACCAAAATCATTAAGAGATAAACTCGTTGAAGACGGAGATAATGTTTTATTCGTATATCTTACATAATTAAACAAATATCTTGAAAAAAATTCACCTAATAAATAATTATACTCTTTATTGTTCGAATGTATAACAGTTACATTATTAAAATTTATAAAATCACTATATGTATTACCTATGTAATTTTCAATATTTTTATTTAAATATGTTTTTTTTAATAATTTTAAATTTGTATTACACTCATTTATTTTTTTTAAAATATCTTCCTTTTTACGTCTAAATATTTTTCTAACATTCGACAAGTTATTTTTATTAGATAATTTATCGTCAAGCTCATCTATATTATCGTCTATCAATGAACAACAACTATCATAAATATTATTTACATCGAATTTATCAACTTTTTCATTTAAATTTATTTTTATAATGTCAAATAATAAAATATATAAAAATGCTTTTTTATTCTCTTTTTCATTAGGAGTACCATTTAATAGATTGAATGCATTTTCTAAAAATATTTCAGCATCATTGTATATATCATCATAAATATTATCTTTATTATTAATTTTTAAATTAATTAGATTACTCATATATTATACAGATATTTTTATAAATCAACTATTTTTTATAAAATAATATTTTAATAATATTTTATAAAAAATTGTATTATTTTTAGTCAAATATAATTTAACTTTTTACATAAACATTTTAAATAAGCATTGCTCTAAATAATTAAACTTTTTTTTGAAGACTTTCCTGACACTTTTTTATTGCAATCTTAATATTTTGACCTTCAGTATAAGAACCACGTTGATCACACCATCGACTCATTTGTTCATTTATATATTGAAGTGTTGGTTTATCAAAACCAGAATATACCTCTATTTTATTAATACTATCGACAGTTAACCATTTATCCAATTGTTTCATATTATTTTTATTAGGATTAAGGTTTTTTTCAGTGGAACTAACACGTGTAAGTAAATTACTACGAACTACACCTCCATATATATTATCATAAACAATATAAACTATTTTTTTATCAATACTAAAATTAGAATCCATTAATTTATTTATTTTTATATATAATTTTAAAAAAATTTTAAAATATTTTAGTTGAACATCAATATTATTAGGTTCATTATCATAACTAAAAAGTCCAGATGTTTCTTTAATAAATGGTGAAATGACAAGAGTTAAATTATCAGTATATTTTAGATATAAACATACTGCCGTCATCCATGTTCTAATTAATGGAGATACATATACAACCATCTTATCTCTTATTTTAGTTAAAGTTGATTCAGGAATAGGTAAATTAAATTTTATTGTAGAAACTATTCCATATATAGATAATGGAGTATCTCTATCTTGTATCTGATTTTTTTTATAAAAAAACCCTCTTTCAGTCGCCATATTTGCAAGTGAAAATGCACTACGAGTTATTAGTATCTTTGCTAAATACTTATTATATGTACCTAGACCATATGATTTAATCTTTGAATTAGATTCATTCCCTGGATTTAATTTTAAAATTGATATTAATTCCATTTTAATTGACCATAAATTTTGGTCTTGATAATTATTAGATTTTGTTTCTTTTATACCAAGAAAAGTATTTAAGAAATTTTTCATAATATTATTATGAGAGACAACAAAAATTTCTTCAATTAATTCTTTTTTATATAATAAATATCTCAAAAATAATTCAATTGATTGTGATTCTTTATAACTTTTTTTGGTAATATTCATAAGTTCATCAAAATTTAATGGAGGTGAATCGTAACTAAAAAAACTTATACCAAGATTATATTTTCCTTCTTTTAGCATAGTACTATTTTTACTTTGAATGCTTGTAAATTTACTATAATATTCCTTACTTGGGATTAATTTATTTTCTGTATTATTTTCTGTATTATTTTCTGTATTATAACTATTTAAATCAAATTTCTTAAAATTTATATGTGCTTTATCATATAAATTCTTCCTTTTCACATAATTACTGTTTATTCCATTATAATTACGTTTATATATTTCTGAATTTTCAACATATATTGGAATTATTTTCATAACATCTTTATGAGGTGTACCACTACTACCACTACTACCATGACTACCTCGGGAACTACTTACACTCGCAATATGACCAATCGGCATTTTTAATATATACTAAATATTAAGATTAAAATTAAATTTAAAATTTTTTATAAAAACATATAAATTCCAAATATATATCTAATAACCAAATAAATATAATATATTTATATATATTATATAAAAACTATATGAAATTTAATAGAATATATTTCCTGATAATAATATTTTTATTCGTATCACTATTATTTTCATATTATTATTTCGCAAAAACATCACCCAATTTTTTAAAATTATGGGGAAGAGTACCAGACTCAAAAAAGAGTATTTATTACATAAGTATTTGTATAACATTAATTGGATTTATTATTTTTTCATATTATTTATGGGTAAGTGATAGTTTTGAAAGTAGTAAACAAACTTTCAAATTATTCATTATACTTGTAATATTTCTATTATTATCTATTTCATGGACTCCATTATCACTCAAGTACCTTAATAATAAATCAGTAACTCTTAAATATCAAATTATTTTAGTACTATTTTTAATACCATTATCACTTTTATATCCAATATATGTTCTATATAAATTAAAAGACAAAAAATATACTACACTAAAAAATATTTCATTGGGTCTAATAATATATTACTGTTTACATACTTTTATATTAGACGCCATAATATGGAATATAAATTTTTTCTAAATAATTTTAATCAATAATATCATAATTAATATCATCATATGCAGATTCATCATTATTTTCATATTCACTAACAACCATTTCATTCCATTTATTTACATCATCAACAACATCGTAGTAATTTTCAGAATTATTTCTAATAAAATCATAAAAAGTATTATTTAAATCTTTTATTAAAGATGGATGAATATTCATAAATGGTAAAAAATTGTCACTGATAAATTTTTTAAAATCAAATTGTAAATCATATATATTAATTCCATATTTTATATCAAACTCTTCATTTTTATCCTTTAATTCATTTATATAAATTTGTTCATCCTCTTCTTCATCAATTATAGTGTCCGTTATTGATAATGATGTTTCAAACTCCTTATCAATTTTATTTAAAGTATTTAACCAACTCATTTTTATTTAGAAATATTATTATTTATTATATATTTAAGTATTCTTTAAATCCTTGAATAATTAAATATTAGAATTTATAAAATTCATAAAATATTATATGTCAAAAACATTATAACTATCATATCCTTTTGAATGGTATGATATATCATAATATTCGGGGAACAATTCTCTAGAAATAACTCCCTTTGATGATTCATTATACATCATTTTTAAAAAATTATTATATGTAATATCATTATTAATAATTTTTATATCATATTTTTTGGTCATCTCATATAAATTATTATAAAGATATATTAAAATATATTTGTTTTTAAGTTTCCATTCATTAAAATCTACCATTTATAAATATTTATTTTATATATAATTATTATTAATTATTTTTTTAAATAAGATATTTTTTATTTTCTCTATATTAAAATATTTTGTTTCTAATAATTATGGATAATAATGATATAAAAGATAATTCTAAAGATGAAACTTGTAAAAATATACCAGACTTAAGTAAAATTATAGATAATATTCAAAGTTTTAAATCTACAGATAATTTAGATAAAAACATTATAAACGAAATTACAAAAGATAATAATATTTTTTCAAATACTGCGAATGATTTATCTTTTGAAAAATATAAACAATACGACTCTGCATCTACTTTTGACACTTATAAAATTTCACAAAAAGTAAATAATATACCAGATGAATCACCATTAGAATCATCAACAAATGAAGATTTTCTATCTTTAAAAAGATTAATAGATAATACATGTTCACATTCTTTAAAAAATGTTCAGTTTGATGAATATTCAGATATTAGTGAAAATATAGATTATAATTATATTTACAATGATACAAATAAAAAATCTTTTTATAGAGTTGATAATAATCATGGGAACAGCAATCATACAATTAATATATTAGATGATGAGGACGAGGATAATGATTTTAAATCATTGAATAAAACTCCAATATCAAGTAATAATAATAAACGTTTTCAAAAAACGAAATCTATTATGAAATCAAGTTCAAAATCAGAAATAGATAAAAAAATAGGAAAAAACAACGATACAAACGTAAATACATACGTAAATACAAAAATAAATACAAACATAGATACAAACGTAAATACAAATAATAATTTAAAAAAAAATAATATTTATTTACAAAAAGATGATAATAAATCATTATACGATGTTGAATCAAACATTCAATCGTCAAATACGCCATCGTCAAATACGCCATCGTCAAATACGCCATCATCTAAAATAGATAATAAATCGACTACTTGGGGTAGTTCTTTAATAAGTCCTGTTAGATCTATTATATCATATAGTTGTGATGTATATAATAGATATATGAAAGATGATATATCACCTTTATCTAATATTGATTGTGATACAAATTATAATAAAGAAGAGATGATTGAATACTATGAACCAATACATTTTAATAAAAAAAGTTATCAAGATGTAGAACGCGATATAGATAGTTTGTATCTTGACCATAGTGAAAAATGGTCTGCTTCATTTGACATTTTAGCAACTTATTTAAAAGGACAAAAAATAATATATATGGAATCTAAATATTTTTGTGAAGAACGACTTAATTATTTAATGATGCCCTCTATTTTATTATCTACTATTGCAACTGTTGCATCAAACTCATTCTCTAATTATCATTGGGGTCCAATTGCAATTTCAGCAATTAATGGTATGATCGCATTTTTATTGGCTCTTGTAAATTATTTTAAGTTGGACGCGGCATCAGAAGCCCATAAAATATCATCACATCAATACGATAAATTACAGTCATCTATTGAATTTACATCTGGATCCATTCTTTTATTTAAAAAAATGCAATCGAATATTAATAATCATCATACTGATAGAAATTTAGATAATATTACGGATGATTCATCAAGATATGAAACAGATAATAAAGGAACAACACCTGTATCAGTAACAGATAATATTTTTACGAAAGATAAAGAATCTGCAATGTCTGATTTATTAAAAGACGTTGAAAAAAAAATAAGTGAAATAAAGGAAACGAATCAATTTATAATACCTCGTCAAATTAGATTTTCATATCCTATTATTTATAATACAAATATATTTTCATTAATTAAAAAAATAGAAGGTTATCGAAAAAAAACAATAACAACTTTACGAGATGTTAAAAATGATATTTTGTATCTAAATGAATTAAAAATAAAAATATCGGGAAATAAAGAACCAGAACATAACCACGAAAAACTTAAAAAACTAAAATTTATACAAAAAAAAATGCAATTTTGTGTAAATCAAAAACGTGAATTGGTGAATACAATATTATTATTAAAATCCGCCTTTTCAGTTATTGATCAGATTTTCCGTCAAGAGATGGAAAATGCAGAATATGAAAAGAAACAATGGTTTTTTATAAGATGGTTTTGTAATCCATATAAAATAAAAGAAAAATATGTAGATCCAGAAGCTTTAAATACATTTGTGATAGATTTAATAGATCCGTTTAAAGACCCTTGAAATCGTTTTTTACCAATAATTTATTTTGACGAAATTTTCAATGACTTTTTTGTAATAATATTCCGTTGAGAGTATATAAATTGTGTTACTTCATCAGCTCTTTTCCTATCATTAAAATACATTTCGAGTTTGTCATTAATTAATTTTTTAGTAATAGATTCAGGATTGCGCGTTGTAATACATTTTACCTTTTTTTCGCCTAAAATAATATCCTTCTCTTCAATTTTATGCGAAATAATTATATTCATAACTATGTCGGACATCTCTTCTTTTTTGTCCTTTATTTCGTTTAAAAGATTTTTGTATCTTGCTTCTTCTTCATCAAGTTCGATGAGTTTTTGAACAACTATTTTTAAATTTTCACTCGACATATTTAATATATTTTAATTATATCAAAATCTTTAAATATATATTCATAATGTAATTAAAAATCAATTTTTATAATTATCTTAATTATCTTAATTATCTTAATTATCTTAATTATCTTAATTATCTTAATTATCTTAATTTATATCTTTATTATATCTTTATTTTCATATATACAGACCGTTTACACCTACATCTTTTACATCTACGCAGTTTACATCTTATGCCGTTTACATCTACGCCGTTTCATATACAATACTTTTATGGTTTCTATTAAGAATAATATCCGTATTAAGATTGAAATTAAAAATCGCGTTTCTAAAATCCTCTTTCATTATTTCTTCAACAAAACTATATGTTTCATCATCATAATAAACATCATATTTAGAATGTGTTTTTGAATTTTTTATAAAAGGTTTATGTATAATATTTAATCCTAATTTATTTAAAATATTTGATAAATCACCCTCCATATTTTCCATATGTCCAATATAGTCAACCCTCATTTTACCGTTTGTATCTATCAAATGACGTGTTTGTGTCATAAAAACATGCCAATAATCATATGAATTTACAGTATTTTGTAATAATAAATAGTTTTTAAAAGGTATTTTATATCTATTACAATAATTCCATCCTGATACAATACGGTCGTATGGATTTCGAATAAATGTAAATATATAATAATTATTCCATTTATCATTATCCATTCCCATTAACTTATTTATATACGGCGATGTTTTATAGTATATTAATGTTCCATGTATTTTATTCTCATGTTTGTCAACAGAATGGTCTTTTCCTCTACAAAAGAATGCATGATCAGGACGCTGTAAATAATAGTTTTTAAAACCATAGTATTTTGATAAAATTTCGGCTATATATGAACCTCCATTTTTAGGAAGATGTATAAAAATAGCCTTTTTCTCGTGATTAATACTACACATTTTCTATAATTAATATATATAAATAATGTGTTATATTACACCTACAAAAAAATAAAAATGAAACATATTTTTTTATAATGTCGCATAACTCATCTCATAAAATAAGTTGATACAAAATTTATTATATAATAATATAAAATTATAAAATATAATAATATTATAAATAATTGGTATTGAAGTGATAAAAAATTTTACATAATAATTTATTTTTTTAGATATATAATATATTTATATATTATATATTATATTATATATATGACTCAAAAAATATATTTTCGTATATATAATAAAATAAAACCACTATGTTTATTACCTTCTAGTATATTACCAAAAGAAACTTTTATAATTAAATATTCATTTAATTGTCCGTTTCAGTATAATAATCTAGATGATTATAACCCTGTTCCATCAACCGATTTATTATTTAATATGAATATTGATATTTATAATCCATCTGATTATACTATTAAAATTAATGATGATGGAACATTATTACCAATTGATATAAGTGTTCAGTTTACATATAATATTGATATGATTATAAAATATTCTTCTGAAAATATAGTTAAAACAAGTCGTTCAGTTAGTGGTCCGTTTAATAGTAAATCTATATTTGCATATGATTTTATAATTCCACAATTTAAGGATATATTTAAAGTTGGAAATATAGAAACTTTATTAGAAATAAAACCTTTGTTAGTTATAACAAATGAAGTATATTATCAAGATGTTATAATTGAATATAATAAAAATCCTGATATTACATGTAATGAAATAATTGTCAGTAATAAAAAAAAAGATATTCCATTATCTTTTAAACTAAATAATAATAAAAAAATAAATATACCTTTAAACTTAATTAATAATAAAGAATTTAATTTACCTTATATACTAAATGATGATAAAATTAACAGTTTAATTAATAATGCTGATAATGATAAATTAACTACTTATCAATCGGGTATGGGAAATATTATTTTTAATAAAGAAATAATAAATTCATTTTTGAATATATCAATTTTTGAAATAGATTCAAGCGAAGAATATACTGGTTCAAATAAAGTAATTGAACAATATACCGATTCTAATAAGGGAAGTGAACAATATACTTGTTCAAATAAAGGTAGTGAACAATATACTGGTTCTAATAAAGGTAGTGAACAATATACTGGTTCTAATAAAGGTAGTGAACAATATACTGGTTCTAATAAAGGAAGTGAACAATATACTGGTTCTAATAAAGGAAGTGAACAATATACTGGTTCTAATAAAGGTAGTGAACAATATACTGGTTCTAATAAAGGTAGTGAACAATATACTGGTTCTAATAAAGGTAGTGAACAATATACTGGTTCT
>Ga0214921_10009350_pt1 | contig 12427 bp, 11 predicted proteins | sample LL1505_MetaG_FD_177992 | JGI IMG/M metagenome (GOLD analysis project Ga0214921, IMG submission 177992) | Freshwater microbial communities from Lake Lanier, Atlanta, Georgia, United States - LL-1505 | ecosystem: Environmental > Aquatic > Freshwater > Lake | place: USA: Georgia | collected... | reverse complement strand
TAAAACCCGCTGCAATAAAAGCCTATGCCCAAATGAAAGTTGAGGGTAAGCTACCCATGCGAATTGTACCCTGCAAGAACTATTCAAGAGCCAGTGTATATGACCTGCCCATCAAACCCTCTCCCAATCTCCCAAACCTTTCCTCCATTTACTGGTATCCATCCACCTGTTTTTTTGAAGGAACAGTGTTGAGCGAAGGCAGGGGAACCATAGCACCCTTCCAAATATTCGGTCATCCCTCTTTACCCACCAATATGTATGCATTTACCCCCAAAGCCATGCCTGGAGCCAATGCGCCCAAGTTAAAGGATCAGCTTTGTTATGGGTGGAATGTTTCCGGTGAGCCAGCCACCATCAGGTCAACACTCAATGGGCAGTTGAATCTTTCCTATCTCATCGAGGCCTACCGCTTGTTTCCAGAAAAAGAAAAATTCTTTATACTCCCCAAGTCTGGAGATGCCCGGGCTTCTTTCTTCAACAAACTTGCAGGAAATGCAACATTGATGGAGCAGCTCAAGGCAGGGATTTCAGCGGCAGAGATCAAAAAAAGCTGGGCTCCGGGCTTGAAGGCATTCAAGAGAATCAGGACCAAGTATTTGATCTACCGATAAGCAGATTTCAGTGGATTTTACCCTGACTGTATTCAGTCCCTCAACTTATCAATTACCTTTGCAGCATGATGGATCTGAAGCATTGTAGGATTGTTTTCTTGGGTACACCTGATTTTGCTGTTGCCATACTTGGGAAACTGGTGGCAGAGGGTTGTCAGGTGGTAGGTGTCATAACCGCTCCCGACAAACCGGCTGGAAGAGGGATGCAAATGTCTCAAAGTGCCGTCAAAAAGTTTGCGATTGAAAAAGGACTTAAAGTCCTTCAGCCCCTCAGGTTGAAAGACCCATTCTTCATTGAGGAACTGAAGGAGTTGAAAGCGGATGTTCAGGTTGTTGTTGCCTTCAGGATGCTACCAGAAATGGTTTGGAACATGCCACCCATGGGCACCATCAACCTGCACGCCTCTCTGTTGCCCCAATACCGTGGTGCAGCTCCCATCAATTGGGCCATCATCAATGGTGAAAAAGAAACAGGTGTAACCACATTCAAATTGAAACATGAAATTGATACGGGAGATGTGTTGATGCAGGAAGTGATACCAATCAATGAAACCATGACTGCTGGTGAGTTGCACGACACCATGAAAGAAATTGGTGCCAACCTGGTTTATCAATCGCTTGAACATTATTGTTCAAATACATTGATGCCCAGGCCACAGGGACAATTCAATCAAATTTCTATTGATGAAATTCCATCAGCACCCAAGTTGCATACAGATACATCGCGGATCGACTGGAACATGCCGGCCAAAAAAATATACGATTTGATCAGGGGCCTATCACCTTACCCTGCTGCATTTACCTACCTGGATGGAAAGCTGTTGAAAATTTACAAAGCCTCTTATAAAATCGCTGACACACACCATACTGCCGGAGAATACATCACAGATGGAAAATCATTTCTCCAATTTGCTGCGGCAGATGGTTGGGTGCAAATTGTAGAACTTCAACTCGAAGGAAAGAAGAGAATGGAAGTGGGTGCATTTTTGAGAGGACACCGTACCCATCATTTGTAATATTTCCCCAGCCAAATTCCTACGAATCCCCAACCCATGATGGCGTCCAGCCAATCCATGAAAATATCAGTGCCATGGTACCAAATATAATTGGTATAGGCATGGTTTAAAAAACCAATCAAACCAATGATGAGTGAAACAACAAAAATGTTTTTGAATCCAGCAACGTTTGTTTTGCTTAGCAATGTGATGAAAAGATACATGATGAGGATGTTCGCCAAAATCCCTCTAAGCATGTTCATGCCCATGTTGTTTTTGGATGACCCAGTGTAATTGATGATGGCAGATGGTTTTCCAACATTGTCAGCAGCAAATTTCATCTGAGCCTCGGCACCTAAAACAGGATCAGCAAGCGGAATGGCATATTTGCCCGTGCTTAGTCCTGCGCTGGAAAGTACACTGAGGATGGTATCTTGCTTTGGTGTGTATTGGTGCTCAGACTTGTGCAAATCCAATGCTGCCTGAGAGATGAACTGCCAAATGAATAAAATGAGCGCTGCTACAATTGTTGCAATTAACCTGCGTTTCATGATGATTGTTTTTATAAATTTAAGCAATTTGCATTCAAATATACATATGACACAGCTTGTTGAACGCTTCATGCGTTATGTTGCCATCGATACCCAAAGTGATCCTGAAAGCAATGCTTTTCCATCCACCGAAAAGCAAAAAGATTTATCATCCTTGCTGGCACAGGAGTTGTTACAGATGGGTATTGCCGATGCCCACATGGATGAATGGGGGTATGTGTATGCTACCATTCCTTCCAACTCGGATAAAGACATTCCAGTGATCTGTTTTTGCTCGCATGTAGATACAGCACCCGACTGCAGTGGCAGCAATGTAAAGCCAATTTTACACAGGCAATATGCCGGACAGGACATCATCTTGCCCGACGACCCTTCCCAGGTTATCACCACCAAAGCGCATCCTTACCTGCTTCAAAAAATTGGGGATGATATCATCACGGCAAGCGGTTTGACACTGCTTGGTGCCGATGACAAAGCGGGGGTTGCCATCATCATGGAATTGGTTCGTCGACTGGTCAGTGATCCATCCATCCAGCATGGCAAGTTGAAAATTTTGTTTACGCCAGACGAAGAAGTGGGCAGGGGTGTGGAACATGTAGACATGCAAAAACTCGGGGCAGATTTCGGCTATACGCTTGATGGCAGTGAATTGGGTTCTTTGGAGTTTGAGACTTTTTCTGCTGATGGCGTTGAAATCATCATCCATGGCATCATCGCACATCCCGGCAGTGCAAAGGGCAAGTTGGTGAATGCCATCAAGATAGCGGCTGATTTTGTGGCCGCATTACCCAAAGATTCCATGGCGCCAGAGGTTACAGAGGGAAGACAGGGTTTTTTTCATCCAACCGATATCAAGGGAGGGGCAGAATCCGCCACAATAAAATTCATCATCCGGGATTTTGAAACAGCCAGGCTTGCTGAACACGAGGCCTCGTTGGAAGACATCCTCAAGCGCGTGATGGCTCAATACCCCGGTGCCACCTATCAATATAAAGTGAAGGAACAGTACCGCAACATGCGGGAGATCCTTGATCAGTATCCTGATGTTGTTGGCCGGGCAGCCAATGCCATGAGAGCATGCGGATTAACTCCACTGTCTGAACCTGTGCGTGGCGGTACAGATGGATCAAGGCTTTCTTTCATGGGTCTGCCCTGTCCAAATATTTTCACCGGAGAAATGGCACTTCATTCCAAACATGAGTTTGTGAGTGTACAAGACATGGAAAAGGCCGTTGAAGTGCTGGTAAAGCTGGTGCAGCATTGGGAACTTTCAGCAGACAGGTCAATTTTACCAACTTCTTAATAAATAAAGTTGCATCTTCATGGGGCAATCTTGCATTCTGATTTTCAATAATTTCGTTCAAACAGCATTTATGTCAATCAACTTTCTTCAGGTCACTACAGGAGCTCCAGTTGATCCCGCCACCGTAACAAAAGCATCAAGTCCGATGCACCTTTGGGATGTTTTGCAATCGGGTGGAGCCATCATGATCCCATTGGCCCTGCTATTTGTACTTGCAGTGTTCTTTTTCTTTGAAAGGTACATTGCCATCAGAAAAGCGGGTAAGATTGATGATAATTTCATGCGCATCATCCGTGATCATATTGTCAATGGAAATATTCTTGCTGCAAGGGCCATGACCAAAAATACCAACAATCCTGTTGCGCGCATCATCGATAAAGGGATACAACGCATTGGTAAGCCAATTGATGCGATTGAAAGGAGCATGGAAAGCATCGCAAGGCTTGAAATGTATAACCTGGAACGAAACCTCAGTGTTTTGGGTGTCATTTCAAGGACGGCCCCCATCTTTGGATTTGTAGGAACCCTGGCCGGTTTGATGCAATTGTTTTTTGACATCAATACCACTGGAGAATTTGTTCTGAATACCATTGCAGGAGGATTATACGTCAAATTGGTTACATCAATCTCTGGTTTAATCATTGGATTGATTTCTTTTTTGGGCTTCAGTTTTCTGCATACCCAAATTGATAAAACGGCCAACCGGATGGAAGTGGCAGCAGCAGATTTTCTTGATATCCTCCAGGAGCCAACAAAATAATTCTACCGGTCATGCAAATCAGAAAAACATACCGTGGCGAAGCAGAGGTTTTTACAGAGGCCTTGAATGATATACTTTTCATTCTGCTGATGTTCTTTTTGATTGTGGCAACCTTGGCCAACCCCAATGTGATCAAACTTTCCCAGCCCAAATCTCAGGGAGACACCAAGGCCAAACAAACTGTTGTGGTGTCCATTGATGCCAACAAGCAATTTTATGTGGGTACAACACCGGTAAGCCTGGATTCACTGAAGGCAACATTATTGCCCATCATTTCCAAGGAAAAGACTGAAGTGCCAACAATAGTCATCAATGCTGATAAAACGGTTGAGATTGATCTTGTGGTAAGTGTCATGCGGGTTGCAAAAGAAATGGGCGCAAAAACCGTGCTCTCTACTGAAAAGCAATAAATCAAAGCGAAGCGCCTGTTTTTCTTCCCAATACAATTCTTTCCTTTTCCTGTAAATCTTTCTTTACTGCAATATTTTCAAATCCATTTTCTTCCATCAGGGCTGCAACTTCCTGCGCATACATTTCATGGGTTTCGAAAAATAACATCCCACCCCTGAGCAGATGGTGGTCAGAAAAGGCAATGATTGCCTTGTAGAACTGAAGTGGATCCTCGTTGGTAACAAAAAGAGCTGAATGGGGTTCATGATCAAGCACACGGTCATCCATCTCCGATTTATCGGCTGAGGGAATATATGGGGGATTGCTGATGATCAGGTCAAAAGCAGGCAAATGATCGCTTTTGGCTATTTTCAGTATGTCTGAGGCAATAAAATGAATTTCAGTATCCAACAGTACTGCATTTTTTTGGGCTATTGAAAGGGCTCCATCGCTTTGGTCTAAAGCCCAAACATCCCAATTGGGGAAATATTTTTTCAACGCAATGGCGATACATCCACTGCCTGTTCCAATGTCAATCAACCTGAACCTTTGGTCTTCATCAGCATCATTGTCTGCATACATTTTTTTGACTTCCATCACCAATTCTTCTGTTTCTGGTCTTGGAATCAACACATGTTCGTCAACCTGAAACCGCATGTCACAAAACCATGCATGTCCTAGTACATATTGTGTGGGCCTGCCATGCAAGAGCTCTTCCTTGTATTGGGTATACCTTTCCAACTGTTGTTCGCTGAGCAATGCATCATGGTGGATGACCCTTTTGGACCTATCCCAACCAGTGATGTCTTCCAAAATAAGATCGGCAATATTAGAGGCCTCCCTGTTTTCATAAAGGGGCTGAATGGATTGCTGCAATTGATGGTATGCTTCTTTGATGCGCACGTTCCAAAATTAAAACAATTAACTTCGCCGATGCAATCCTTTGGGGTTCTATCAGTTGAAAAATGATAAATCCCTTTTTTGGGATGCTTATTTCACGCCATAAACAATGCAATGGAACTCGATCCCAATTATTACCAGACCATAGAACAGCATGCTTCAGCAGAATTTTCTGACAGGGGGAGCAAGTTTTTGGGCTTGGCTTATCCTGTTTCTTCCATTGAGGAGTTCAAAACCGTATTGAATGGTGTCAAAAAAGATCATCCCAAAGCCGCTCACCATTGCTTCGCCTATAGGATGGGTGCTGATGGCATGACCTATCGTGTAACGGATGCAGGAGAACCTTCAGGAACTGCAGGAAGACCCATATTGGGTCAGATTGACAGCAAGGGACTGACCAATACCTGTATAATTGTGGTGCGGTATTTTGGAGGCACCTTGCTGGGTGTGCCTGGTTTGATCAATGCCTACAAGAGTGCTGCTTCCATGGCGTTGCAGTTGACGCCACTCATCAGAAAATCAGTTGAAATACCCTACGAAATTCAATTTGATTATACAGTGACCAATGAGGTCTTAAAGGCGCTGCGGAGATTCAATTGCAGCATCCTCAGGCAGGAGATGCAGTTGTTCTGTCTGTATAACGTTGGGGTCCCTAAAATTCACGAAAATGAATGCAAACGAATGTTGGAAGAGGTGCGTGGTTTGGTATTAAAAAAGAAAAGCGATTCATTGTGATGAATCGCTTCCTGTATTTTCTATTTAGCTTTATTTTGTAACATTCATTTCTTCGTCCACCAGCACCCTTCCGCAGTTTTCACAAACAATGATTTTCTTGTGCTGGCGAATTTCGCTTTGGCGTTGGGGAGGTATGGCATTGAAGCATCCGCCGCAGGCATCACGCAATACGGGAACAACTGCTAGTCCGTTGCGGAAGTTTTTTCTGATCCTGTCAAATGAAGTAAGCAGGCGAGGATCTACAGCGGCACGCGCCTTTTCAGATACAGCCCTGCATTCTTTTTCCTCTTTTTCAGTTTCAGCAATAATCTTGTCGAGCTCACCCTTTTTTACCTTCAGGTTTCCTTCTTTGGTTGCAATATTCTTTTTGGCTGCATCAAGAATTCTTGCCTTGTCAGCAATTTCTTCGTTTGCATCCTTGATATGGCGCTCAGCAAGTTTCAGATCCAGTGTTTGATTTTCAATCTCTTTGTTGATGGCTTCGTATTCACGGTTGTTTTTCACGTTGTCACTTTGCTTCTCATATTTTTTAAGAAGGTCTTGTGATGTAGCAATCAACTCCTTTTTTTGGTCGATGAACTCATTGATGCCATTGATCTCTTCTTCAATTCTAGTTTCCCTTGCATGCAACCCCTGGATTTCATCTTCAAGATCACGGACCTCAATGGGAAGTTCTCCTTTCAGGATTGCAATCTCATCCAGTTTGCTTTCAACCTTTTGAAGATTGAGCAGGGAAGCGAGCTTTTCTTCTACTGAATATTCTTTTACAGTTGCCATAATGAGTTATAAAAAATAGTTGACAGGATTGGTATATCTACCGGTTTTTAGGACGGCAAAGGTAGGGAATTTTTCTTTTATCACCCTTTCCAGAAGATCTGAAGTGTATTGTTCGCTCTCAAAATGACCAATATCAGCCAAAAGCATCTGTCCCGCAGGCTGAAAAAAATCGTGATAACCCAGGTCTCCGGTAAAATACAGATCGGCTTTCATTCCTAATGCATTGTTAATCAATGATTTGCCAGATCCTCCGCAAAATGCAATGGTTTTGATGGCCTTTCCTGTGAAAGGGCTATGCCTGATGATGCCAGTGTTGAAGATGGATTTGAGCCGAAACAAAACAGCTGTTTCGGCAAGAGGTTCCGGAAGTGTTCCGATAGCTCCTGCACCCAATTCATGGAAATGATTTTCCAATGGCAAAATATTGTAGGCTACAGTTTCATAGGGATGTGAGGCTTTTAGCGCCATCATTACCTGGCTTTGGAGATGTACCGGAAAAATGAATTCAAGCTTTTGTTCTTGCTCAAGATGCCTTGTGCCTTTGTTCCCAATGAAGGGGTTGGCTCCTTCCAACGGTTTAAAACTTCCCTCTCCCGTACTGCTGAAACTGCATTCTGCGTAGAAGCCTATGGCGCCAGCTCCGGCTTCGAAAATAGCGTTTTTTACCTCCTCTGCATGAGAGGCGGGAACATAGGTAGTCAATTGCCTGTGGGTTCCGGTCTTTGGAGCGAGTACCTGCAGGTTTTTTAGTCCCAATCTGGATGCAATTTCTCCATTCACACCCCACATTACATTGTCCAGGTTGGTATGAATGGCATAGACAGCGATGTCATGGCGGATGCAGCGCAGGAGCAAGCTGGTCATTGGATCTTTTGCATCTATTTTTTTGAGTCCCTTGAATACAGGGGGATGGTGCACAATGATGAGGTTGAAACCCTTTTCAATGGCTTCGTCAACCACTTCTTCAGTAAAGTCAAGGGCGACGATTGCACCAAGCGCAGCATTAGAGGAGTTTCCACAAACCAGTCCGCAATTGTCATAGTCTTCCTGTAAATGAAGGGGTGCCAGTGTTTCTAAAAAGTTAATTATATCAGCAATAGTGTGCATTTATTTCCATTTGTTCAGGAATTGAAATTACTTTACTTTCTGAACAGCAAACCATTGAAATATAGATTTTTATACTTTTTGACGATTTTTCTCTCTGGCCCTGTTTTCTCCCAAAAAATTGTTCATGACTGGGAGAATTATGTGGTTTCCTTGAATGGCAAGCCGGTTTCCATCAATGTTGACCTTGGATTGGCCTCGATTGCCCCAATTAAAGAGGATTCTTTTGTCATCATCCTCAGGGTAAAATTGAACCAGCTGGATGCCAGGGGTATGCCCACCGATGCAGAAGCTGAGCAATTGTTGAGCATGGAAGAAGCGCTTGTGAGCACGCTTGCCAGGCAATCTGGGGCAACCTTTGCAGGTCGTTTTACACAGCGCGGCATTCGGGAGTTTTATTTTTATGCTCCTGATACCCTTGGGTTTAGGAGAGGGGTAAACCAATCCATGCAAACTTTTTCAACGCATGAATGGCTGAGCCAGGCCAAAAAAGACCCCCTATGGGAAAATTATTTCAGCGTATTGTACCCAGGAAAACTGGATAAGTTCAGGATGGAGAGCCGGAGAAAACTGGCTGATTTGTCAAGGGTCGGACTATTAAGGCAGGGAGCCATTTTGATCGATTATTTCTTTGATTTTCAGGAACTTGAAGCCATGAAAAAGTTTCTTTCTTCCTCAGGGATGAACGGGTTTGAAATAGTTTCATTGCCCAAAAACCCTGAAAATGCACACCAGGCCTATCGTTTGATTTTGCGAAAGGAAGTTGAGCCAGATTATCCCTGGATTGAAAGCCATTTGGTTCCCTTGTTCAATGCGGCATCCCAGCATCGGGGATTTTTCGCAGGCTGGCAAAGGGTGGTCAAATAATACAAAACAGTTAATCCGATCAAATCAGGGGGCAATATAGTCAGAGGCGAATCGTTGTATAACGACGATAGCAACTACCAGGAGATATAAATCATAAGAACAGGTCTTTCTCACTCTTGGCACTAGCATAAAATCTGCTAATATTTGCATCTTGTGAGAAGGTTGAGCAAAAGGTGAAGGAAACTGTCGGTGGAGAAAAATCAGCATGATCGATTGAATTATGGCTGGTACTTTGCAAAAACCTTCACTGGTTTTGGAAAGGCCAGGAGTGGGCAGGAGGGGTTAATTTCAACGATAATGCGATGTGGGAAATCAAACATGAAAATGGTAGGTAACTTTGCTGTCAGCGCTTCGATAAATGCGTAAACAAATTCAATTGGTCAAGAGAATAAATAACCGGTTTTTTAACGTGAGGCACAAGATTTGGATGCGCTGGTATTTTTTTGTCTTTTTCTTTTATATCCTTGGTCAGTCAAACGCTCAACTCACAGCCTCATTTTCCTATACCATCCAAACTTCCTGCCTTAAGCCCGGGGAAGGTTCAATAACCAAATTCACAAATGAAACCACTGGGGGAATTTATACTGCTGATTGGAATTTTGGCGATGGTACCACATCAAAACTCACAAACCCCACCAAGGTATATACCGCTCCGGGTGTTTATTATGTAAACCTGACTGTAAAAAATGCCGAGAATCAAGTATCAGCATTTACACAGGAAATTATCATCTATCCAGCCCCAGATGTCTCTTTTATATCCGATGTTTACAATGGATGCAGCCCATTAAAGGTTAACCTTACCGACAAGTCTATCGTTGGAGAAATCAAGGACAATAAAACCGGCAAAATATACCGCGATAAGATCACAAGTTGGAAATGGGATTTTGGTGATGGCAATAGTTCGGTCTCCAATGCACCAACAGTTGGGCATACGTATACTTTATCAGGGAACCGAAAAGTGGCATTGATTCTTGGTACAGCATTCGGATGTAAAGTGTTGGCTGAATCAGTTGGAGATTTCATAAAGGTTAAAGAAAATATTACTGCAAATTTTTATATTCCACCAGCCAGCTCATGTAAATTTCCGCTCACGCTTCAAGCTTCCAATTTTTCTGATCCTGGTCTTTCTTACAATTGGGAAATCGCAGGAACAGGTCAGGCTACCATCACCAATAGTACAGAATTTGCTCCATCCATTACTTTTTTTCAATCCGGTAGTTACAGGATAACGCTTACAGTTACCAGTCAGTCTGGTTGCATTGATATAATGAGCTATGATTATATACTTCCTCCAAGCCAGGTGGTCAATATTTTTTCTGCGCCAGATTCCGCCTGTGATAAAACTGCTGTAAATTTCGTCAACCAGTCCAATCCCGATCCCATCAGTCAGGTCTGGTATATCGATGGTGTAAAACAAGCCACTACAAAAGACTTGAGTTACACGTTCAATGCCCCAGGAACCTATGCTGTTAAGCTTGAGTCCCGATTTGGAACCTGCAATACTTTTTTTGAAAAAAACATCAGAATTGACCCCTTGCCAACTACAGATTTTATCGAAGATCAGTTGGTCAGTTGCGATTATCCTTTTGAGGTAAAATTCAACAATAGATCAACTGGAAACATAACCAAACTCTTCTGGAATTTTGGCGATGGGACAACGCAGACAGAACTTACCCCATTTGCAGATGCCGTAAAGCATAATTACCTTGGTGCTGGTGTATTTGGTGTCTCCATGACGGCAATCACTGACAAGGGTTGTTCATTCACCAAAACCAAAAATAGCCTCATTTCAATTCAACCACCAGTCATTCTTACTTCCAATCTTCCTGACAGTGGTTGTGCCCCTTTGACCATTAGGCCAAACATCATTTTCAATATTGATCCTTCGATAACCTCATGGAAATGGTTGGTCAAAGACAAAAAAGGTAAAATCATTTCTTCATCATTGTTGAAGGATCCTGGCAATATTGTACTCACAGACAGTGGGAAATATGATGTCAGTCTTGATATTGTGAGTACTACAGGCTGCAACAAGTCCTATAGCTGGGTAGTGAAAGTGGGGGAGGTTCCGAAAGATTTTGATTTTTCTGTTGCGCCATCTGATACCTGTGCCAATGTGCCATTTGTTTTTAAATACCTTGGCCCCAATGTCACAGGGTTTAAATGGAGATTTTCAACAGGGGATTCAACCGAACAGCGAGACTTTAGCAGGCAATTCAAGAAAACAGGAAAAGTAGATGTCAGGCTTACTGTATACCAGAATGGATGCTCCAAATCGTTGGAAAAACCCAAGTACTTTAATGTTCGAGGTGTTGTTGCTTTGTTTTCAGTTGTGGGTGATTGTCAAACTCCCCTGGACAAAGTGATCATGGACAATTCGATCGGGAATGTGGACAAATGGGAATGGAAGTTTGGAGATGGGGACACCAGAAGTTATGATGTCAGGAAAGATACGCTTAAGCACAAATATGCCAAGTCTGGTCAGTACAACGTGGTATTGAAAGTTTCAGGAGGAGGTTGTAATTACATTGATTCCACGATTGTAAATGCCACAAATGAAAACGGCATCAGTTTTCAACCATCGCGGATTCCGGTATGCATTGCTGATACTTTTTTGGTTTTGAATTCCCTGACCGAAAACCCCAAAATGATCAGGACATATGATTGGAATTATGGGTGTGGGTTTATGGGACAAACAACTTCGGCAAGTCTAAAGGTGAATATTTCAGAACTTTGTAAATATCCGACCAATGCCAAGCGAGGAAAATATACAATGCAACTCAGAGCAGTAGATGTAAATGGATGTGTGTACAATAGCCCAACAAAGGATATCATGGTTGGCGGACCTGTTTCAGACTACATCAGCCTGTCACCAATTTCCGGCTGTGAAAATCTTCCGGTTTCTTTTCAGGATCGCTCGGGTGGCGATGGTATCAATAACATTATTTCACGGCAATGGAATTTTGGTGATGGCACGCCTATCGAAAATATTTTATCAGGTCCGGTACAGCATATCTTTCCAACATCGGGGTCCTTCAATGTGAAATTAACAATTGCAGACTCAACCGGATGTGTTTCCACGGCTGCAAAGACTGTCGTCAAAGTGTCAAAACCCGGCGTTGATTTTTATTCCTTCCAAACCGCAAGCTGCTTGAATAAAATTGTCCAGCTGCAGGTGGTCTCTCCTTTAAATTATGTGAGTTTCAAATGGGACCTTGGTGACGGGAAGGCTTCTTTTATTCCCAATCCTAAGGTTTCTTATTCAACCATTGGCAGAAAAGACATCAGCTTGACTGTTGTTGATGGTTTTGGTTGCGAATCGACATTCAAGAAGCCGCAATTGATTGAAATTGATATGCCGTCGGCAGAAATCAGTGTTATGGAAGATTCATCAACTTGCCCTCCTTTCCCCGCTCAATTTCTTTTTGGGGGTA
>Ga0214921_10009349_pt1 | contig 12427 bp, 8 predicted proteins | sample LL1505_MetaG_FD_177992 | JGI IMG/M metagenome (GOLD analysis project Ga0214921, IMG submission 177992) | Freshwater microbial communities from Lake Lanier, Atlanta, Georgia, United States - LL-1505 | ecosystem: Environmental > Aquatic > Freshwater > Lake | place: USA: Georgia | collected 2015-05-28 | reverse complement strand
AAATAAATATAACTTAACGATATGTTAAAAAACATTAAAAATACATATAAAATACTATTTTTTCCGTTTTTAAATAGATTTCTTATTGAACATGCCTTAATATTATTAATATTTATTTCCAGATTTTTTATTTTACAATTCCTCAAATAAATTTTAGTCATTTTTTTACAATCAAAATCAATTAAATTACCATATAAATATTTTTTTTCTATATTATATTTATAAAATACATATGAGAAAAAATGTTCAATTTCTATATTTTTTTTTAAATAATCCGAATATATAATTTGTTGATTTTGTGTCATTTTTTTGAATTTAATAATTAATTCTTCATACTTTTTGAAAATATCTAGATCACTACTATTTTCTTGAAAACAATCTATCATATTTTTAATTTCATCCCTTATATTATCAAAAAATTCTCTTTCTTCTCTTTCTTTAAATTCTTCTATTTTACGTTTTTGTGAATATGATAAACCAATTGATTCATTTCCTAATATACTAAGATTGGAAAATTTTTGTGTTATAATTAGCTTAGCTTTTCTCTGTCTTTCTATTCTTTTGGAATTATTAGTATAATGATTTCTAACTTTTTTAAATTGTGCTGTATATTTACATTTTTCTGTTTTTTTTGTACAATTATTATAATCCTCATCACTATTATTTTTTATACTTCTATTTACAACATTAATAAAATGTTCATAACGATATATATTTTGAATAATATTATTCTCTAAATATGTATCACAAGCTCTGCAACATTTTATAACAACAACTCCCATATTTTCTTGTAATAAAAGAGATAAGTTAGATTGAAAATTATCTTTATTTGGTATAATGGATGCATTAACTGAATCTACATCATTTCTTTTATAGGTGTTAAGAAGATTATTATTATCATATATGCCATCATATTTTTTTTCAAAATAATTTTTGGTTCCAATACTTAATTCTAAATTAAAATATTTTTGATTTTCAAAATATATAGTTGCATATTCAAATAAATTACCTATAGAATTTTTACCATAACAACAAGGATTTTTTAAAAATTTTTTACGTTCATTTAAATCACTTAATATGTTTAATAATTCTTTAATTTCATTTATATTTTGAAATGCATATCTATTAAGAGGAGTTAAAAGACATAAAATAACTCCTTTAGGAACTGTAGCTATATCTTCTTTTGAAACTCCATGACATGATAATAAATTAAACTTTTGATTTTCAGTCATCGAAAAATAAGAATCAGAACTCTTAATATTTTCACTCATATTAATAACAAATTTATTCATTTCATTAACTAATACTACCGGATTTGATAACTCTTTTGCATCAGAGATATTATAAATATCTTTCAATATATATTGCCAATAGATTTTTAATCTTTCTTCTGCATTTGGTAAGTCAGGTCTAGAATAACTATTTAATTCTTCAAAATACATTTTTTTAAAAAAAGTAAAATCAGGTGCTTCCGGTTCCATTTCTGGTAATGATAGCATATTTTTATTATTCATTTTACTTATATTTTAATTATATTTTAATTATATTTTAATTATATTTTAATTATATTTTTTTTTTAATTACTTTATATATTAGAATAAATAATTTATAAAATTGAATTTAAAATGTTTCTAGCAACATAAAATATAAGTTTTATAAATACATATAAATATTACAAAATACATTCAAATACTTTCAAATAAATACAAACACAAATGACAGATAATAAGTTTTTTGCATACTATATACCTACAAATAAGCCAACATTAATGAATAATTTAGCTGATTTAATGATAAAAGAATATGGTCAGGCAAATTATAAGCACGAATATAATCGAGTGGAAGCTAATATAAATTGTAATGATTGGGAAGAAACAATTGGTGAAAGTTCTTATAATAATTTAAAAAGTTTGGTATTGGTTAAAATGACAAATCTTAATGATATGTTTATAAGGAATGAAATTGATGAAAGCAAAATTACAAAAAATAAAGATAATTCACCAGATACACCAGAAGTATATGATAATAAATATATTCTAGTATCAGAAAGTAAAGATATGTTTAGAAAAAAGTATAATAATGGGGAAAATCCTATATATAAAATAAAGAATTCATTATTTAGTGGTACTCAAAAACAAGAATATACAATAAATGAGAATACTAATTATATTCTGGTTGAAACTATTTTAATACCTTTAACATCTATTTTTCTAAACTATCAAGATATTAAATTTGATTGTGTGCTATTGAATCAGATAGATTCAATGGAAAATACAGAAAGTAATTTTACAAAATCGTTGAATACATATATAGAAAAAGGTAAATTAGATGACATTAGAGTGCAATTAATTTTTAAAATAATGAATAATATCATTAAAAATTTAGAACCTATTGAGAATTATCATTATATGAAAAAATATATTCCTCTTTTACCACAGTCATTACACCAAAATAATAATGTTCTTGAATTATGGAATATTTTAATGAGTGAGTATAATGACCCTTTACAATTTTTGCAAAATCATAAACTAATAATCAATAATAAAATATTATTAGAAAAAGTTATTGAACATAATCAATTAGTTTTATATAGAGAAGACTGTAAATTGAATGCAAAATTATATATTACTGAGAAAAATTTTGCAGATATTATTTATAAAGATGCATTACCATATAAAACATTTTTCCTATGTAATGAAAATATGTTATCTAGTAGTGATAATAAACATAATAATATATCAATGAAAATAGAAAGCTTACAAAATCGTATAGATGCTATAAAAAAACATATTGATAAAAATATTGCGAAAAATATTGCAACAAACAAAGTAAATGATTCTACGAAGAAATATAATTCCACACAAATAGTTAGTATTCAAAATGAAATTGCAGAATTAGAAATAAAACTGACACCAATAGACCAATATTATAAAGAACATTTATTACATAAAACTAATATTGGTGTAAAGGTTATGTTTAGCGACCAATTAAATAATTATCGTGCATTAATATTTTTAAGAATGATTGGTATGCATAATGGTATGCATAATGGTTTGCATAATATTTGTAATAGATTTAAATTTAAATATCATATGCTTGGTAAAATATTTGATACTTTTAAATTTTATGTTGATAAAGATTTGCTTAAAGATATAATTTGTTTAAAAAATAAAGCGGATTTATTTTCTATTAGTAGAATATTTAATATCAAGATGAATGATAAATATAAAGATGATAAATTTAATATAGCAGATTCAATATTTAGTGGAAATCAATTATTAACAACATCAACACAACAAATACAACACACGCAATCAGCCAAAAGCAATCTAGAATCAATTACAAAACTAAATACATTTCTTAAAGAAAATATTGCAATGGATTTAATCTATCATCAAAAAAATAATATTTTATGGATGTTAAAATTGGAAGACCAAATAGATGAAAACAAATTATCTGTGCCCGGTTTTGTTGGTAATATTAATATTGATTATAATTCCATTGATGATATAAAATTATATATAAATAGATTAAAATCTCTGATACCAGAATCATTTTTGAAAAATTATGTAATTACTTATGAAGGTGAAAAATATCTGCTTGATATTGATAAAGATGCTAGTATTGCAAAAGTTTCTAGTTTAATAGCATTATTAAATGTTGATAATTCTAGAAGCAATGGATATAGTTATAATTATGATAAACTCGATTATAATTATAACATTGTTAGCAATATTATTACAAAAGACGAATATTTGAAAAGTAATACTCAAAATATTCAATTATGTGGGGGTGCTTTATGTGATGAAGTTGGATTAGGTAAAACCCTATCTATTATATCACATTTAATAGCTAAAATGAAAAATGATATGTTAAAATATAGTCGTTATAAATCTAGAATGGGGGATTTACTTCCAGAATTGGATGAAACACCTAATATGGATTTTTGCGATCCATTAGAAACTGGATTTGAATATAATAATTTAATTATTGTTCCCAGTCGGCTTACATCACAATGGGAAAGCGAAATAGTAAAATATTGTAAAGATAAATTTAAATTACGGGTAAAAGTATTAGTTAGCATTACAGCAATTAAGAATCTTGAAAAAGAATTACACGAATTCTATAATGAACCAAAACATTCACCCAAACATACACCCAAAGATGGACATTTAAACATATCCAAAGAAACACAAAATAGTAAAACTACTTTAAACAATAGTAATCTGAACAAAAAAACTTCTAAAAATAAAAAACAATCTTCTAGTGCTGTTGTTGGAGATAATTCTACGACAGGAAAAGTATCACAAAAAGGAATAATTAATACTAATATCCAAATTGATGAAATACAGGTTAATGATTCATTACTTGATATACAAACTGAAAGCCAAATAAATGAAAGTCAAATAAATGAATCTGAAATAAACAAGAAAATTATTAAAAAAACCAAAGAGCAAATTATGATTGATAAATTAATGGAAAAAGCAAAGAAAGCTAATGAAAGGAAAAATAAGAATAAATCATCACAACCAATACAATTAGAAAAATTACAAAAAGTTATTACTGATACTAGTAATACTAGTAATACTGGTAATACTTCTAGTAAAAATATAGATTTACCTATAGAAAATAATAATGTTTCAGAACCAATGCCCATACCAATTTCTAAAGGCATTACATTTAATAGTATTCTAAATAATAATTTTGTAATTACAGAAAATACAGAAAATACAGAAAATACGGAAAAAGAAATATTAACTACACTATCAAATGAAAAAACATTACCAGATAACACAACCACTGCAGACAATACAAATGCAGACAATACAAATTCAGAAAATACAAATGCAGACAATGCAGAAATAATGGAAGATATATATTCATATATAAATCCTTATTTAAATTGTGATGAATCGGGTGTAGATTATTATGAAGACCAATTATATGATGTATATATTGTATCTATAAATCTACTAAGTAATGATAATTATCTGGAATATATTACACATAATTATGAAAATCATTTGAGACCTTTTGTAGATGGTATTGCAACTTATGATTATAAGTGGGCGAATGTTAAAAAAATACAAGAATTTTATAATGGAAATATTAGAAAAATTTGCAGAATGACAGATAAATTTAATATATTTAAAATAAAATGGAATCGTGTTATCCTAGATGAAGCACACGAAAAACTTAATCCTGTAGTTAAAATGTTTTCTACATCACTTAAAAATTATACCAATGGCAATCACAAAATTAATCACGAAGACCAGTATCTATATGAAAATCTAGTATTTCTGAAATCAAATTATAAATGGGCTCTTACCGGGACACCAGACCAAAGCGGTTTAGATAATATTATGGGTATTATGCAATTTTTAACTAAGAAAAATATATTTGAAAATTATGATAAAGTTGTTCAGAAAGTACGATACTGTTCCAATCTAATAGGTATTTCACGGGAAAATATGGAAAATATACTTAAACAAACATTTAAGAAAACATTTAAGAAAGATGTTAGACAATTACTTAATATTCCATTATTTACAGAAGAAATTATTTACTTAGACCAAACTAATATTGAACGTAATATTTATAATACTATTCGAGCTAGTCGACATTTTACAGAAGCAGTTAAATTGCGTCGGCTATTCTTAATGTGTACTAATATCTTAATTAATGAAGGTTATGATTTTGATAGCCATAATAATATTACAGTTGCAACAGAAACTCTTACTCTAGAACAACTAAATGCAAATATGATTGCAAAATTTACCGAGCAATTAAAATTAGTCGGAATGAATGAAACACGAATTATACAAGCTAATGAATTATTACAAGCACGGATAATTGAATGGGAAAATGTAGTAAAATTTATTGAAGACCAGAAATTAGATAATAAGATTTCACAAAATATTTTAACGGAACTTAATAATAATTTTGGTAATCTAGATAAAATATCTATTCGAATTAATGCCGAAATTGTCTACAATCTATTAGATATATTCACTGCATATAAAGACCCTTCCACAGCAGGAATGATATTATTTACTAATTTAATAAATCTAAAGGCACAATTAAGCCGAATTTGGCGGACAACTTGGGAAAATGAACAATCCTGCACTAAGATTGCAATTTGCGGTGCAAAACTAGGTTGTATTAAATCTGGTGATGAAATCCACAAAAATAATCGAAAATTAGAAGCAATTGCAACCGATAAGAAAAGGATTAATAATCAGATAGCATTATTTAGTAATAATGAATTCTTAAAGGAAAAAACTGCAGACCCGTGTATAATCTGTTTTGAAGATTTGTCTGATATAGTATTAACTCCATGTCGCCATATATTTTGCTTGAATTGTGCTAAACATTTATCGCAAGATTTAAAAAATAATTTTAGTTGTCCAGAATGCCGAACACCTACAATTTGTAAAAACCTTAATATAACTACAGTGGCTATTATTAATGGCGAAAAGAAGACAGAACCAATTCCAACAAAAATTGTAAATACTGATGATATCATTGTTAAAACACCATTGGAAATTAAATTAGGGGTAGATTGGAAAACAAAATGCACTAATAAATATGGTAGTAAAATGGCGTGTTTAGTTGAGTATTTGCATAAACTATTTGAAACTGCTGAAAATCGAGTTATTATATTTAGTCAGTATGATAAAATGTTGAAAATGATTGGTAAAACTTTGGATGAGTTCAGTATTAAATTTGTATGTTGTCAAGGAAATAATTTTGTTCTTAATAAAAATATTAATAAATTCAAGAAAGATGATAGTATTCGGGTTATTATGCTTTCTAGTGAAACTAGTAATAGTGGTAGCAATCTTACAGAAGCTAATTATATAATTTTTATTGATGTGTTATTTCAAGACCAACAACACGTAAAAGCAACAGAACAACAAGCAATTGGGCGTGCTGTGCGACTAGGGCAGAAATTACCTGTTAAAGTAGTGCGATTTATTACACGTGGGACGATTGAAGAAGAACATTTTATAAAAAATAGATATGATATGAATACATTGCAAGAATAGATTGCAAGAATGCAAGAATTGTTTGTTTATTTGTAATTTCTTATTTTTTTGTAATTTAAAAATTTATTAAATTTCTATTTTAATTAGTGTTAGTATTAGTGTTAGTGTTAGTGGATATGGATAAAAATATTGTAGTTGATAAGAAATTAATTAAAATAGGTAATGCATTTATTAGTATGTATCCTAAAGATAGAACAATAGATATGAATGCAAATATAGGTAATACAATATTTCCTTATGATTTTGAAAAAGGTAGCCTAGATTTAGAAGCATTAATGCCTTTAATGACAATAACTTTATATGAAAGATTAAATATTTGTGTCAATTGTTGGGATAGTAGGGATAAAAAATTACCTTTAGAACCTGAGTTTATTAAAATAAATAATATTGGTCCTTGTATATGTGATCTTATAGGAGAATTTCTAATTAGGCATATTATTATTTCTGTTGTGGGTAATCCAGTTTCTACTTTACCTCTAGAAGCAATTTATCATATTGATGCAGTTTATGGCATAAAGCATATATTACCAGATAATATTAATAATATTTCATTAAGAAAAGACATTGATGGATTAGAGCGTATCGCATTTTCAATTTATGAATCTATGGACGGATGTGATTTAACTAATAAAGATAATATTATAAAATTATTTACATACGCTAGAAAGTATTACAGAATTACAGGTCTTCCAGATAAATGTGAAATTAATTATTTCAATACTTTCAAAGGTCTTAAAAAATATGATGCATATGGTTTACAATTCCTAAATTTAGTGGAAAATTATATGAAACCTTCATTACCTGGGATTGAAATGCAAAGAGAACAAAAGGAAAATCCACACGTCGGGCGAAAGAAGAAAAACAAAAAGGAAATTTAAAAAAAACCTCGAAAATAAGAGTATTACTTAGTAAAATAAATTCTGAATATAAAGTGTTCTTACAAACATTTAATTAATTGTTTTACTAATGAGTAATAAAGTAATATGATAAAATAATATATAAATGAACAAGTATAAATATTTATATGCTGCTTTGCAATACACACATTGGTTTTTTATCCTTATTTTCATAAACATTTAACCATACGCTATGTGAATAATAGCCGTTATGATAATTGTATAGAGTAAAATAAAATTTTTTATCATCTTCTAAATTAATTTCCATAATCATACTAGAACCTACATCATAACTGTTTTCTTTGTTTGGCATTTCATATATAATTATCTTTTCTATTTTTTCACCAATATATTTTTTAAGTTCATCTGGTATTTTATAATTTCCATCTTTATCACGTTCAAAACCAGGATACTCATTATCATAACTTGGTGATATTTTTGTATAATAATATCCAAAGTCCTCAGAACATATTACATAACTATCCATACAATATTCATACATAACAGATTCACCACTAGGATGTTCACACGCTTCAATAATAAATTTATAAAATGTATAATAATTATTGTCATCTCTAGTATAATTTTTAAAATCAATGTTTTGAATATATTTGTTAATTTTTTCTATTTCATGTATGAAAGGCATATTTATTTATAATCTAAACTACTTTTTATTACAAATATCAATACAATTTTAATTCAATTTTTAATTCAATTTTACTAATATTACTAAAAAAAATATACAAAAGTATTAACTATTAAGTATTAACTATTAACTAGCTATAAAAAGAAAAAAATGATGTATATTTGTATAAATACGCGCACATACAATTACACTATCGTCTGGTGAGTTGCGTTCTGCAAAAGCACAACTTTATCCTGGACATAAAGGTCGACTGCCTTCTGAAGTTCAGGATAAAATTGAATATGTGTCAAAAGACTGAGCGGGGTTAGTTTGAAATGTTGAGAAATTTCTTCAAGCCCCACATTGCACAAAATACTCATTTCTTCACTATTTTTTTTGAAAACTGTAACCCATTGATATTTCACCAGTTGTTTCCAAAAAGGCTTTTCGTCCATGGCTTTGGCTTTCATTTCGGCGATGAATTTGGGTTGTTGTTTGAAAAACGTGTGCATATCCTTCTGATACGAATCACTCGAGGAAATCAGCTTCCCAAAGTCATATCCCTCAATTCCGTCTACGAAAGTCTCTGGGTACTTGGTATGAAAATAAGCAAGCAACTCTTCAACGATCTTATTTTCATTAAAACGACGATATGAATAAAACCATAAACATTTGCTAATTACCGACTCTTCAGACATGTTGAGCAAATAGCTGTATTTTTTTTCGGCTTCAATTTCTGCATTTCGTTTGGCAACCCGATGAGCTTCGGCTTCTGCGCGTTTTCGTTCTCGGGATTCTGCTATGACTTGTGCTTCGGCTCGGGCTTTGGCTTGGGCTTTGGCTTCAGCCTCGGCAGCTTCTGCTCGGGCTTTGGCTTCAGCCTCGGCAGCTTCTGCTCGGGCTTTGGCTTCAGCCTCGGCAGCTTTTGCTCGGGCTTCTGCTTTGGCTTTGCGTTGCTCACGATATTTTTTTAGAGTGATAACAGAAAGAATTGCTGCAATCAAAGTGCGGAAAGACATTTTGAGAAAATGTTTAGTAATATACAATTATATTGTTATGTTCATTCAATTTTTGGTTAAAAAATAATTTTTTCCGTTTTTAATATATATTTTAAAAATAACATTGTAAATAAATCTATAAATCTAAATTATTTGTTCCAATAAAAAAATAGTCCTGTTGAGGCACAAGAGGTACGCATACACAGAATCAGATGGCATTAATGCGCTCGGCTTCGCTAGCCTCTGAATAGACAAAATCGTCAATCTCACGCTGAAGTGCAGGAGTCTCGCGAATCAGCTTGAAAAAAGTACTAATGCTCATTGTACATTCAAAAGTCTCTGGGTGCTTTTGGCTGAGAAACATAAGAATTTCTTGGAAGGTCACCACGTACAAAATAGTTATTTCTGCAACATTTTTTTGGAAAACTTTAACTTCTTTCTTTTCCAACAATCGTTTCCAATAAGGCATTTCTGCCAGGGCTTTTTCGTCAGCTTTGGCTTCGGCGTAGCCTCTGGTTGCCTTGATTCTGTTCAAAATTGCTGCGAAGACTGCGTCTTTGGCTTCCTCTCTTCTTTTTACAAATTCTGATAGACATTTGACTTGTGCTTTTACTTTGGCTTTGGCTTGAGCTTCGGACATTTTGCAAATATATTTAGTAATATTCTATTATATTATAATTATCATTCATTTTTTGCTAATTTTGTTATTTTTGTTATTTTTTTTGGTTTCCATTTTAATATATTTGTTAATTTTTTCTATTTTATGTATGAAAGGCATATTTATTTATAATCTAAACTACTTTTTATTACAAATATCAATACAATTTTAATTCAATTTTTAATTCAATTTTTAATTCAATTTTTAATTCAATTTTACTAATATTACTAAAAAAAAAATATACAAAAGTATTAATTATCAACTAACTATAAAAGCAACAGAAATGTGCATAAATTAATCTGCTGAATAATCAACATATTCTGTAATTTCTTCATAACACGATACTCGCATGTGTTATAAGGATTAGCGATTAGCATTACCAACATATTTAAATACACCGAGGAGAGTCCCCGATGAATTAGCTGGTCTGCGTTAGCTGGAATTTGTTAGTCTTTTTTTGGATTCTGCGCGCGAAGCTAAAAATGCTTTGGTTTTCTCTACTTCGCGCGCGAAGGCTGCAGATTCTTCGCGATAAAATTTTCTTTCGTATTCTTCTTGGGCTTTGGCTTCAGCTTTAGCCTTGGAAATGGCTTTTTCTTTAGCTTGGGCTTCAGGAGCCGCTCTGCTATACTCGCGAAACAACTCCAAAAACTTCAGAAGTTCTTCAGCAGCCGCTCTGCGTTTCTTACGACGATTGAGAGCAGCAAAGAACTTGGGAAAAGACATTTTGTGAAAATGTTTGGTAGTAATATTTCTTAAACTTTAAAAATTAATTCAATTTTTTGTTAAAAAATAATTTTTTCCGTTTTTAATATATATTTTAAAAATAAAAGTATATGTTTTTACCTTATAAACATTATAAATAACTCTAATTAGAAAAAATAATTAGAAAAAGTATTATTAGCTTCAGCATAATAACATCTAAATATCTAAACATCTAAACAATATCTATAGAATTTATTCAAATAAAAAAATAGTCCGACTGAGGCACAACCGGAAACTACGCACAAAAGCACATACACACGCATTTAGGTATAGCGTAAGTATAAGGATTTAGCAGATACATACGCTTCAATCTCACGCTGAAATGCAGGATTCTCGCGAATCAACTCGAAAAACTTCATAAGTTGAGTCTCTTGTACGAAAGTCTCTGGGTGCTTCTTGTGGAGAAGATCATAAATCTCTTGTGCGGTCACTGTGCAATAATTAATTGGTTTTCCGAACAAAGTTAGGTAAACGTCAATAACATAATAGGTCAACAACTGTTCTACATAAGTCATTTTTGCTAAGGCTGCGGCTTTGTCAAAACGTGATAGACTGTCAATGTTAGCTCTAGCGTTGAAGAATATGTAGGCTGTGGCTATTTCTCGGTCTATGGTGTCCGGGTTGGGATCGACTGGTCTCCCCAAATATTTTTCGCACCAAATGGCATCCTTTCTGACTTGGGCTTCGGCTTCGGCTTTGGCTTTGGCTTTGGCTTCGCTTTTCTCACGACGATATTTTGGAGTGAAAGAAAGAACTCCTGCAATGAATGCAAGCGACGTGGGGAAAGACATTTTGAGAAAATGTTTAGTAATATTCTATACATTATAATAATTATTCAATTTTTTGTTAAAAAATAATTTTTTCCGTTTTTTATATATATTTTAAAAATAACATTGTAAATAAATCTATAAATCTAAATTATTTGTTCCAATAAAAAAAATAGTCCTGTTGAGGTACAAGAGGTACGCACACACAGACACAAGAGCTCACCTCAACCATTGATTGAACTCGCCAACCTCTGACCGGACCAAATCGCCGAGTTTTTTCAGAAACACGGGACTCTCACGAATCGCTTCGCAAAACTCGTGAATGCACATCTTGCGTGGAAAAGTCTCTGGATAATAGCGAGTGAAATGTTCGAGAACTTCGTTGGCGTGCACCGTGCAAGTGTATCCATCAAGTGCAGCAGGAGCTGTAATTTTCTCTGTCTCCACCAGCTGAGTAAACCACTCAGATTCGTCTTTTGCTTGACATCTTTCCCATGCTCGGGCATTTTCTTGACGTCTGGCTTCGAATCTGGCATCTGCTGCAGCTTGGAGTGCTCGGAGTTGGGACCGGATCGCAGCGGCTTTGGCGGCTTCGGCTTCGGCTTCGGCGGCTTTGGCGGCTTTTTTGGCTTTCCAGTAACTGAACATCTTGAGAAAAATGCTTAGTAG
>Ga0214921_10009348_pt1 | contig 12429 bp, 5 predicted proteins | sample LL1505_MetaG_FD_177992 | JGI IMG/M metagenome (GOLD analysis project Ga0214921, IMG submission 177992) | Freshwater microbial communities from Lake Lanier, Atlanta, Georgia, United States - LL-1505 | ecosystem: Environmental > Aquatic > Freshwater > Lake | place: USA: Georgia | collected 2015-05-28 | reverse complement strand
CTGCAAAAATGGCCTCGCCTGCGTCAAGCATTCTGGCCATCGAACGAGCGCTGCGGTCTTGCTGAGGTTTACGGGCCATAGTCATCAAAAATGCGGTATCTGTGAGGCGGTCCTGCCCGCGCCCTTGCCGCGTACGGTAGCAAGGTGGGCAATCAAGCCCAAGATATCTTCAGCATCATAATTGGCCAGGAAATGCGGGAAATATCGGATGGGCGCACGCTTGCCGGCCGATGCACCGCGAACTGCCGAGCGGAACCGCGATGTCGCAGCGACTGCGGGGCGCCCTTTGGAGCATGGAGCGACACGGCGTTACCGAGGATTTGCCAACGGTTGCCGAGTTCCATGAGCAGTTGGAGGCGATTCGCAATCGCCTTCGACGATGAACCCCGCCGCGGGCGTCCAATCAGTCACTACCGCCCACGGCGACGGACGGTCACAGACTGAGTCGAGTCTCCGCCAGTCCCAGGCAAGTTCGCGGCGAAAACAGCCATCCAACTGTAGGGGACGGTGTTTGGCGAAACGACCGGAGCGGGTGACTGAGGGCCCGTGTCGACAGCCGTCGAATATGCACTGACGTCGACGCTCAACCCCGAATCAGCGAGTTCCGCTTCATCACCGGCAGCGAAATCGACAGCCAGTACGCAGAATTCGCGGGCAAGCGGGTAGCCGTCGCACGCAATCAAGACCGGGTCGGTTCCATCCTCGAGGGTCGGGTCCGGATTGCTGAACGTCTCGACGATCAGATCACCACCACCAGTCGGAGCGAAGACGCCCGTCTCTGGAACCGGCGGGGCCAGATCGGCGGGGAAATTCCAAATCACCCAACAGTCGCCCAAATCTCCAACGGAGGCGTATGCACGCGATTCACTGTCGCTGGACAAGAACTCGGCAATGCCCGGCTCGCCGTACGAGGCGACCACCGAGATGTTCACCGACCCATCGACGCCAACGTTGTAGTAATACGACGCCCATCCCGCATCGGACGAGACGAACTGTACGCGGATGTCCACGGGTTCGAACGTCGGCAGATCAGTGATACCTGGATCGACGATGATGGTCGGATCGACGACGGTGTCTTGACCACCATCGATGCCCGGATCCACGGTGGGAGGGGCTATCGAATCACCCAAATCACCGAAGTCGACATCTCCCGACAGGCTGAACGAGGCCGGCGGAAACGTACACAACAGCAGGCCGCTGTCATCGATCACACCTGACAACGAACCGTTTGCCTCGATGGACTGGTTTGTTTCTATGGCGGGAGTCGGGGCGAGCTGCCCGGAACCGCTCTCGCTCCAGTTGGCCACGGGGCACACCAACAGGCTGACGCCACTCGGCAGTCCTATAGCTTCTTCACTGAAATCCAGCGAAGCGACCTCGGGGGCCGAATCAAACTGTCCGACGACAACATCGTCAAGAGACCCAACGGTCGCCGACAGCATGCCCCGCCGCTCAAGCGATTCGACCAGCAGCCGATGTCCGCGAGAAAGGAATAACGCCCTTCGCGAACGAACTCGCCGACCGACAAACCTTGAATCGACGTTGGGCATGAAGCACCTGGGCATTTAGCAAACGGTCGCATGCCGCGACCCCTGATCCGAGGGAGGGTAGTTCTCAGAGAACCACGGCGTCAAATGAAGTAAGTTTGTCGGCCTTTTCCGTCCCAGAAAATGAGACTTTTTCCGGCCTAGGGGAAATGGGCGGGCCATGGGGGATTGCACGCTTTATCCGCTCGCGGATTGTCCGTCGGTGGTGGTGACGATGTGCTGGATTTCCGAACTCGCCTGGGCCTCGAGCAGCGTCAGTCACGAGGAATCTCTCACAAGACCTGGCTCAGGATTTGGGGTGGGGGCATATCAGACGATCGCGAAACCGTCGAGCGTGCCCGTGGAGCGAATCCTGATCACGCCGTCGGCGGCGGCGCTATACCCGGCGATCCCGTTGTTGAGCACGAGGTAGACCTCGTTGGTGCTCCCGCCGAACGTCACCAGCGCGGCCGAGCTGGCGGCGAATTCGACGCTCGCAAACAACGCCTCGAGCGCGGCGCCGGAAAAGTCATCCGCCACCGAGAACCGGCTGATCTGGTCCGCCGCCACTGCCACCGGGCCGTCGAAGATGTCGGTGCCGACCGTGAAATCCGTGATCAGATCCATGGCGTTCACGGTCGACTCGGCGAGGCTCACGGAGTGGAACGTGTCAACGCCACCACCGCCGACAAGCACGTCGGCACCGAGGCCGCCGGTGAGCGTGTCGTCCCCGTTGCCTGCGTAGATCACATCCTGGAAGGCGGTGCCGACGAGCGTTTCGGCCTGGTTTGTCCCCACGACCTGCTGGCCGAGCGGTGCCGAACTGTTCGACGCGATGATCTGCAGCCCGCCACCGGCATCGACGAATTCAGCGACCGCGCGGATCACGGAGCCGAGCGGGATCGCATCACCGGAACGTGGCGTGAACGACGCGGCAGTGGCGCCGGCCACCGGCGCCCAGGCTTGTGAGGCCGTGTTGAACCACTGCCACTGGTACCCGAGCACGTGGGCGGCACCCGCTGCAGCCGGAATCGCCAGCGTGAGGGTGTTTGCGGGGTTCGTGATCCCGAGGCTGGCCGCGGTGGGAACGTCGCTCGCCACTGCCGCGAAGCCCGACAGGCTCGCGGTGTAGCTGCTCACCGTCTCGTTGCCGAGGGCGGCGAGAGGATAGGAGCCGTTGACCAGCGTCGCCACCGTGGCCGTCGGGAGCGGGTCGTGAGCATGCAATCCGGCCGAATCCGCATTCGCCTGGGTGAAGTCGTAGTCGAAGAGGATGTAATCGATGCCGAACAGAAGATCTCCGACCGACGTCGTCTCCACTCCCGTCTTGTCGACGACGCGGTAGCCGATCGTCAGACTCGCGTTGGTCGGATCCTTGATCGCGCTGAGCTCGAAGTTCGACCGAGGACCAGCGTAGGTCGCCAGATCCGAGGTGCCCGCGAGAGGATGGGCGTAGGAGATGTCGAGCGCACCGAGCGTCACCGTATCGCCGAGGGCGAAGTTCGGATACGACCGGAGCAGTTCGACGAAATGCTTGCCCCCGCCGGCGTCGAGCGCGTCGAGCACGCCATTGTGCTGGAGGACGCCACCGGAGTAGGTGCCGATCAGCGTGTCGAGCCGCAGCCAGTCGCCAATGATGATGTCGTCGCCGACACCACCGGCGAAGACGTCGTTGCCACCGCCGCCGATGAGCCAGTTGCCGACGTCGTCACCGATGATCTGGTCGGCGAACCTGCTGCCCTCGATGCCCTGGATGTCCACCCAGAGCTGACCGAACGGCGTGCTCGACGCCATGTTGATGTTCTGGAAGTTCAGGTCCGCGATCTTGTTCAGTGGCACCGTCAACTCGCTGAACGACGCGAGGTTGTAGCCCCATTCGCCGAGGTTCTCGTCGACGTTCAGCGTCTGGTTCTGGCCACCTGGTCCACCGTGGAGGATGTCGTCGCCGTATCCGCCGAAGTTCTGATCGGGGCCGGATCCGGCAAACATCTGGTCGTCGCCAGCCTGACCAAAGTCGGTATCGAGACCCTCGCCGCCGAGGATGACGTCGTTTCCTTCACCGCCATAGATCAGGTCGGCCTCGAGTCCGCCGTCCATGTAGTCGTCGCCCGCGCCACCCTGCATCTCGTCGAGATTGGCTTCACCGTAGAGCCTGTCGCTGCCAGCGGCACCGATCAGCACGTCGGTGTCGTCGCCGCCGTGGAGGATGTCGTCGCCCTCACCGCCGTCCATGAAGTCCGGCACCGTGCCGCCATACATGACGTCGTTGCCACCTTCACCGTACGTGTGATCCGCGCCGGCACCGCCGTCGATGAAGTCATCGCCATCGCCGCCCCAGATCGTGTCGTCACCGTCGCCGGCCAGCAGATAGTCGCTGAAGTCGGTGCCGGAGATCACCTCGTGGGCGTTGTAGCCCTTGGCGTCGGTGCCGTCGGGATTCACGCCAACACCCGGACGGATGTCATAGATGTACTGTTTTTTGCCAATCGTGGTGATCGTGCCGTTGGCATGCTCCGACGCACCTCCGCCTGAGGAGATGCCGATTTGGTACTGCTGCACCAGATCGCCGTACTTGTGGTCGCGGGCCTTTCCGCTGGCTGTCGAGTTCGGGTTTTCGCCGAGTTCAACGCTGTTGTCGGCCAGGAGCATGACGTCGCCGACAAGGTGCCTGGCTCCAGTCGTCCTCGCAATCACGTCCGCGAACTGCTCCGTGCTCACCGCGTTGTTGAGATCGGTGAAGTTCACGAGGCCGAGCTGCAGCGACCAGAAATAGTAGAAGCGGTCGCCGTTGATCAGCCGCGACATCTGATCGCTGAAGACTGCGTCGAACGTCGATCCGAGTTCACCGAGAAAGACGTGGGCCTCGGCCAGACCGCCGATCCAGGCGTCGATCTGGTTGAAAGACTTGTCGCCCTGATCGCTCGCCCCCATGAACTCGAGGGCCTTGGCTGTGGCGTTGGCAGGAGTCCAGCCGAGAACGCCGACTGCCGCCTGCTCCTCGGCCGTGAGGTCGGCATAGGCCACGCCATCGCTCAGACTGACGACCGCGGAACCAAACGCCACGTCACCGTTGAAGGCATAGGCGGCGACGAAGTTCGGCAGCGATTCGGCATGCGCCATGTGCTGCCCAAAATCAGCCCAGCTGATGTAGGGCTGGAGTCCAGCGTTGATCGCGACCGTGCCCTCGATCGCCGTGGTGAGCGTCGGGTCGGAGAAGCCATGAGCCAGCACGTAATCGGTCTGCTGCTGCTGGAGCAGGGCCAGTTGGGTCGCCATTCCGCCAGAGAGCTGTTCCCGCAGCTTGTTGAGCGTCGGCATGCCAAGGTCGCGGCTGCGGGCAATATTGATCGCCGCCAGATCCTGCGGCTGGCCGAGCAGCTTTTGCTGCAGGGCCGGGGTTACAAATTCGTCGATCTCGGCTCCGACCTGCTGGGCCATTCCCTGCACAATGGCGGCAGGGCCGACCTTCGCAAACCCGGAGGGGGTGAGGAAGGCCTGTTCGAGGGAGTAGTGGGTCACGGCGGCGGTGAGGCTGCCGTTGGGGTCGACGGCATCGATGACCTCCCTCAACACCGAGTGGCCGAAGCGGAACGCCACCTGGCTGTAGTCGAGCGATACGTCGGCATTGACGCTCGTGTCGTACATCACGAAGAGCGGGATGTTGGGGCTCACGAGGCGGGCATACTGGTCGATCGCGACGTGCTGATATTCCCGCTGGTTCACGAGCGTGGCAGCCTGGAACATCTTCTCCTGGTTCCAGGAGATGTTGCCCTGAGCATCGACATAGTTGCCCTGGGCGTCGGTCCGCGGCTGGCCACCGACACCGGGCACCGCGACCTGCCAGGCGTGGGCGAAGGTCTTGCTCGGATCGGCGGCCTGCGACCGGCCGATGTACATGATCAGGTTGTCGATCTGCCACTCGTGATTTTCGTGCCAGACGTGGTGCATCGAGGTCAGGCCGAAGTTCTCGTTGACACGACCGTCGCCGGCGACGTAATGGTCGCCGATCGAACGGAGCAGGATCTCGCCGACGATCGGACCGCTGGCGGGGTTCATGCCGAGAGCAGTCGGCCGTCCCGAGCGCAAATCGAGGTAGTCGCTCACATACCGGGCGGCCGGATCGCTGCCGCTGGCTGGACGGCCGACGCCCGCGAAGCCCGCGAGAAGGTCGGTGTGGCCGGGAAGGCTGGCGAGCGGATCTGTGAACAGGTGCTCAGCGTCGAGCCGCGGCAGCCAGTCGGCGATGAAGACATGATCGGTCAGCTTCGACTGGATGTCGGAAGCCGCCGGGTCGAGATCAAGGATCTGGCCGCTGCCATCCCGAACCCGGAGGTTGGTGACAGTGTCGTCCCAGGAGAGGTCGGCCCGGCCGGTTTCGACGATGTGCTTCCGCAGCTCATTGAGCGTCGGCAAAGTGTTCTTGGTCAGCGTCACTGTGCCGTCGGGATTGCGGCGCTCCCAGGGCTGATCGAGGACGGTGCCGTCGAACAGCCGCATGCCGGGGGTGTATTTGCCGGTGACCGGGTCGACCACCCACTGGCGGAGCAGGTTGGTCGTCGTGTCGTCCGAGCCGTAGGTCTGGCTTTGGTCGATGTATGGGGATGTGTGCTGCTGATACTCGGGATTGGTCGGACTGATGACGTCGTCCGATGTGCCGTAGAGGCCGTCAGCACCGGGGCTGGCGATATCATCGGCGGTGCGGAACTTGCCGTCTGGGCCGGCCGCCTGCGGGTTGGCAACGGTCGCCCGCGAGATCGCGATGCTCGTCACGCCGTTTGCCGGATCGTAGAGCGGGTCGCTGGGATCAAGATCGATGAAGACCTTGCTTGCCTGACCATTCGTCAGGTTACCACCCTTGCCGATTTGGTCGAGGCCGTGGTCGAAGAACTGTCCGAACAGGTTGAAGATGCCCGTCACCGACGGATCACCGGGCAGCGTGTTCAGATTGCGGATGAAGTTTTCCTTGAAGTAGAGGCCGTTCGGATCCGGGTTGCCAGCCTGGTCATACCCGCCGACCTTCGGCAGGCCGGTGTTCAGATCGGTGATCTGATAGATGAGGCGGTCGGTGACAAGCGTGTTACCGCTGATCTGATCGGCCCGCGCCATCGCCTCCCCCGACGAGATCGTCTGGGAAATCATCCGCGGCGTGCCGTCGTGGATCGTGGTGAAGGGGTTGGCATAAGCAGCGGAAAGATTCACGCCGCCCGTCATGTAATTGCCGTAGTCAGCATTGCTGAGCCGGGCGAACGGCCGGAACGCCGCACCCCAGCCGGCCTGATCGGCAGCTGCGATATTGTTGAAAAGGCCCTGGACGTTGCGGATGCCGAATGGCTCGGCCGAACCGGCCGCAGTGTTTCCTGTGCTCGGCCAGGAGACGACCTCCGGCAGGAAGCTGGCCCAACTCGTCTGCAGCAGGTCGAACGTGCCGAACTTACCGAGCTCGACGATGGCCTTGGTGTTTGGATCGGCGTAGCCGTAGATGGCGGTGCCGTTGGTCTCATACCGGACAGCCCGGACGATCGGCACGTTGACCTGATCCTTGAGGAAGGCCTGGTCATAGGTGGTGATCACGAAGTCCTTGATCACCGGGGCGTTGGTGACCGCGTCGAACATCAGCGAGGCCGTGACGCTACGGGCCGTGCCGTAATCGTCGACGATGTCGTAGCTGACGATGATTTCGCCGGTATGGTTGGCGCCAGGCGTGAGTACGTAGGTGCCGTCCTTGCGATCCAGGATCGTGCCGGACGACGTGGCCGGATTGCGCACGATCAGGCTCGCACCTTCGGGGTCAACAAACCCGGCGAGCAGGTCGCTCGCGCGGAGGACGTATGAGATATTCTCGGTGCCAGGCGTATAACTGGCCTTCGTACCCAGGAGCCGCGGGCCGTCGTTGCTGCCGACGATATGAAACACCGCGTCGGCTTTCGCCGGGGTGCGCCCATCGTTGATCTGGAGCGTGAAGATTTCATCGGCCCCCTGGCCTTGGCGGAGTGAATCCGTGGCCGGCAGCGTGTCGTCGAGAACATAGGTGAGCGTGTCGGTGGTCGTGTCGAGAATGGCTGTTCCGTAGACGCCCGCCTTCATGTAGACGCCCGGCACCGCCCTCCAGCCGTTTGTGGTGAGGAACGTGCTGTCGTAGGCAACTTTCGTGTTGATGCCGGACCGTTGAATCGCGACCACGGCCGTCGGCACACCGCCGGCGGCATTATCGATGCCGCCGGCCTCGACGAGCGGCTGCGGCGTAGCGGCGCTAACCGTGAGCGTCGGAGGCGTGTAGGCCGGGATCATGAACTGATTCGTCGCACTGATCACCGCGCCGTGACTGTCGAGGACGTCATAGAACAGGGTCGCCTCGCCTACATAGCCGGCGACAGGGGAGACCGTGAAGCCGGTGCTGCCGTTGGCCGCAACTCCATGGACGACGGTGCCCGCCGCGGAGGTGCAGCGGATGTTCGCCACCGTCAGGGCTTCAGCCTCCCAATCGGTGAATCCGGCCAGCAGGTCGGCCACCGAAACCGTGAACGGGGTGTCGGCCGAACCGACCTTGATCACCACCGGCGTGCCGGACAGGATCGGGGCGTCGTTGCCGCCGATGATCGGGAACTGGGCGGTGGCCAGGGCGGTGGCGTTACTATTGTCGACAACACGAACGGCAAAGGCGTCGCTGGCTTGTGCGGCGGCGGCGAGTGCCTGAGTGGCGGGGAGCGTGTCGTCAAGTCGATAGGCGACGGTGTTGGTAGCGACGGTGAGGGTGGCGACGCCGTAGGTGCCTTGTTTGGTGTAGGTGGTGCCGGCGTCGGCGCTAGCCCAGCCGTTGCCAAGGAGCCATGTTCCGTCGTAGCCAACCGTGCCGTCGACGTCGCCCTTCGTGAGCAACACGCTCGCCGCACTCACACCACCGACGCCCGCACCCGCCTCCACCAGGCCGGTGGTGGCGCTGGCCGCCGTGACGGTCGGCGCGTCGTTACTGCCGGTGATCACGAACAGTGCGGTGGCCAGTGCGGTGGCGCCGCCATTGTCAATCACCCGCAGGGCGAACGACTCGCTCACCTGCTGACCACCGGCCAACGCCTGGGTGGTCGCGAGCGTGTTGTTGAGCAGGTAACGCACCGTATCGGTGCCGCTCGTCAGCGTGGCCTCGCCGTAGGTGCCCGGCTTGGTGTAGGACACGCCGCCGTTGGCCGTGGACCAGCCGTTGGCGAGCAGCCACGTGCCGTCATAGCCAACCGTGCCGTCGACGTCGGCCTTCGTGAGCAACACGCTCGCCGTACTCACGCCACCGACGCCCGCACCCGCCTCCATCAGGCCGGTGGTGGCACTGGCCGCCGTGACGGTCGGGCGGGTGTTCACTGCGGATAGCGCGACCGTTTCACGGACCGTTGCCGTCGCCACCGAGCCCACGACCGTCCACGTGAACGTCCGGCTGCTGGCAACCAGAGGCTTCGCCGTGGAGTCGTAGAGGACCGAACGAATCATCCTCTGGGCCGCGACCGCAGATGACGCGCTGGTTTGATTGACGAGGCTGAATGAGTAGGTTCCGGTCGGCGCGATCGAGTAGTTCCATTGCTCTGCCGTCGCACCGCTCGCTCCGAGATAGAAGGTGCCGGAGTTCGTCGCCACAGGCACCGCGAGCCCGGCGGCGAACGGGCTTGTGCCACCGCTCCTGCCGCTGCGTGCCCCGGATACGCTGATCCGGTCCGCTGCGTTCGCCGACCCGATCGCGAGCGTCACCGTCCGGATGGTTTCGGCCCTGCCGCGACCCACCGTCATCGTCGGCTGCAGCGCAACCTTGGCGCCACCCTCGGTGTATCTGACGGCGCTCGTGGCGGCTCCCACTGTGGCGAACTCCACAGCGACGGTGCGACCATCCACGACGAGCGTGCCATGGTCGTCCTCCGCGAGGACCCGAGCCATGGCGGCATCGTCGGGCACCTGCCCGCGCACCAGCGCTGAGAACAGTTCTCCTTCGTCGCCGCGGGAATCCGCGGCCCCATTGAGAATCGTGTCGAGGTGGTGGCCAATCTCCTCGAAGACGACCGACCGGAGGAGCTCTGGCTGGCCCCGCAGCAGATCTGCCCGGATAAAGATCGCGGGGCCGCCCAGTGACGAGGCACTGTAGGCGCCCTCGTGGTTGCCCATCACCGACGCGTCGAGCACGCGGAAGTCCAGGCCGAGAGCATTCGTGCCGGAAAGCAGCTGCTCTTCGACCGCCGCCGCGCGACGGTCGAACACGGCAGGATCGGTTCCCGCCCCGCCAAACACCGTATGCAGAATGCCGTTGAGCCCGGGTGTGTGGCCAACGAGCTGTTCGTATGAGTCGTACGACGGCGTCGCGACGTCGATGGCTGCGCACGTGAGGGCGAGCCGCGGCTCCAGCTGCTGAACGCTGAAAGCGCCACCGAGGAGTTGCCGGCGGGGGCGTGCCCGGCGGCGGCGCGGACCGGATCCGGGCGGCGTGATTCGCCGCGCGGGCCACATCGAGCGGAATGCGAAGAATCGGTGGCGAATTCGGGCGAGAACACTCATCGCGGCACCTACTGCTCTCTGTCATGAATGTCCTGTCCTTAGGGTGAGGGGAGGTCCGTTCCGTACTGGTTCGACTCTACGCGCGGCGTCTCCGCACAGAGTTTCTGGAGACCACAAGAGCAATGTTTCACCGGAAAATAAATCGTGGACATGTCGCCCCAAGCACCGGCAACGCCACAACACAGGTCAAACCCTTGTGGAAGTGCCGTTGACCGCCCTGTCCTTCGCTCACGTCGCTGACGTTCAAGAACAACGGCCCGTTGACGCCCGCAAATGTGGCGGAGTTCACTGGCCGAAAATGGAGAATTCAAGCGCCATGCTTGCCAGGTCCCCTGAGCCTGCCTGGAGGCGGTCGATTGTGTGCCGGTACCGCTTGGCCTATACTTGCAGTGTTTTCTGTAGAGCCGCAGTCGAGACCAGAACTGCAGTGTGGCTTGATTGGGCGCGCCGTGGAGGGGATTTCCCGACACGTGATCTTCGCACCCTGACAGTTGGTGAGGCCCCGGCAGTCATTGCGCGGGCGACATGTGCACCTCGGAGGATTTCGATGAAGACTCAGGGTGAAATCGAAGCTGCCGTCAGCAAAGGGGTGACGACCTTCATGCAGGAATTCATGGGACGAGGCCCCAAGGACATCTGCACGTATCTGATTAGGGATCTCTTGGTGGTGCGACTCCATGGCGTGCTTTCCGCCGCCGAACAGCATCTCGTCGCTGCACTGCCGGCGGATAAAGGTCGGGACTTGCTCAAGGGAGTCCGCACGAACCTCGTGGAGGTCTCCAGACCGCGGCTGGAGAAAATGGTCGAGGAATCAAGCGGCATGCGCTGCATCAGTCTGCACCACGACGTCAGCACCGTCACCGGCGAGGAGGTGTTTGTTTTCACACTCGTGCAAGCCCCGGGCACGCGCCCTGCAAAAAACAGATAACCAAACTGCCGACTGACACGAGAAAAGAAAAAACTTGCATTGGTCATTTGCTGCTGTATGCTGCGGACGAGGCTTGATCACGACCAGTCGTGTCAGAGCCTCACGGTGTGCGACACCTCACGGTGAAGTAGCCGACGGATGACGAGCTGACGAGCAGTCCGGCTGAGGCCGGAAGGCTGGTCGCAACGTAAGCCGGCGTGAGAGTTTGCCTTTGGGCAGGCTCTCACGCCGGCTTTTTTGTTTTTTGGCTTCACGCCATTGAATACCGGAGCAACGAGGCAATGCATACACCCCTTGAGACGAATCTCGCACGGCAACGTACGGCGCGAGAAGTGGCGCGGGCGGCGGGGAGCTTCGAGCATCTTCTCACCGGCCGCGTGCCGACGAGAGTGATGATCGTGGCCGATGGCGACTGGATGGTGGTGAGCCTGAGCGAGGCCTTTTCAACGGTCGAACGACGGCTGGCCGCGAATGGGCAGGAGGGGCTGGCGAGAGTGAGAGACTTTCACCAGCACCTCTTCGATGACTCCCTCGACTCGCTCCGCCGTCACGTCGAGAGGCGGACGGGAATCACGCTGCGAGGCGCGGTCGCCCATGTTGACTCGGTGACGGGAAGTGTGATGAAGACCTTCACGACCAGCCCGGCCGTGGAACTGTTTGAGTTGGGACGGGCGGTGCGGCCACTTGGCGTTCCGATCGACGCCCACCTGCATGCCGATGCGACAAACTGCAGCGACGCTGTTTGACGCTGATTTTTTCCTGGAGGGATCCGCAACCATGAAGAAGGTGACCCATGTTGGTATTGACCAGAAAGAACCGCGAAAGTGTTGTGATCGGAAGGCCAGAGGACCAGGAAGTGGTGATGGTGATCACGATCCTGTCGGTCGAGGGGGGCAGAGTGCGTCTGGGGTTCGAGGCCGACACCACGATGCCAATCCACCGCCGCGAGGTGTGGGACCGAATCCAGGGCGAACACGCAACGGACGTCCGGCGAGATGGTACGGGGCAATCCCGCGGCAGGTTGGGCGCGTTGAGGGAACACATGACAAGCTGAAGCCTGTCCTGCAGCGCGAAGGGGATCGGGCGTCGTTGGCGAGGGACCTAGGCGACGAGCAGGCCGTTGACCTTCTTGTTTGCCGGCAGCTCGCCGGCGACGCCGTCGGCCTGGAAGCCGAACGAGATCTCGCCGCCGGCGGCGAGCGTGGCATTCCAGGCTGCGTTTTTGATCACGTAGCGGGTGCCGACGTGGCTCACGATCTCGGCGTTCCAGATGTTGACGATGTTCGCCGCCATGTCGAATTCCATCGTCCAGCCGTTGATCGCCGCCGTGCCGCTGTTTTTGATCTTCAGGTCGCCGTTGAAGCCTGTGCCCCAACTGCTGGTCTGTGAGTAGGCCACGGCGATGCCGCCAGTGGGCGTCGGGGTCGGGGTTGGAGTTGGGGTCGGGGT
>Ga0214921_10009345_pt1 | contig 12431 bp, 22 predicted proteins | sample LL1505_MetaG_FD_177992 | JGI IMG/M metagenome (GOLD analysis project Ga0214921, IMG submission 177992) | Freshwater microbial communities from Lake Lanier, Atlanta, Georgia, United States - LL-1505 | ecosystem: Environmental > Aquatic > Freshwater > Lake | place: USA: Georgia | collected... | reverse complement strand
ACTATATATAATTATATCCTTCTATGGTTTCTGGCAATTCAATTCCAAACTCCTCTAGAGCTTCCTGGAATTTCCATTTAATGATATTAGTTCCTCTTAAATAATCATAATCCAGTGAATCCATAAATGCCTTGTGACCAGGAAATAATATTGATATATTATAGATTGGATTCCATTTAAAATAGAAGTCACCACCATATATTGGTGCTCCCTCTAAGGAGATTAGGTGGTTATTGTGACAATCAAAATCACCACCAACAATAATTGGACCCCCTTCTAATGAAATTAGTTCATTACTATGGCACTCAAAATTACCACCAACTTCTCTTGGTGCTCCTTCTAATGTAGTTAGTTTATTATCATAGCACCAAAATTCTCGACCAACTCGACTTGGTGCTCCTTCCAGTGAGGTTAATTTATTGTAGGCACACCAAAAATGACCAGTTACTTTTCCAAATTTTAAGGGTAGTTTGCTTAATCTACTGAAACTAAGATTAACATTACCATCTACGTCAATTGAACCATCCGGATTTTCGGTCCAATTTTTTATTTTATAATGCTCACAAGTAGAATTTATGTTATAGGATTCAAATAGTTTAAGGCGCCTCATATAACTATATATAATTATATAAAAATCATTTCCTAATAACTTTTTATAAATTCCTTTAATTTTTCCATTTCTTCCCTATTTAGGGAAAAATTCTGAGAACCTTCATATTTAGTAGAAGCTTCTATTATTAATTCATCACCTTCATAGTTGAAGGTGATAATTTTACCATCTGCCCCTTTTTGGAAGGAGATTCCACTTTTTTCTTCTACCATGTTATTATTTGAAGTATTCTTCTTGAATCATATCATCTAGATCGCTGTCACAATTGTCAGAATCTATTTGGTCTTCACAAGATTCTATCCAACTATTATATTCTTCAATTGTTATACCATCCAATTCTTCGAATGGAGTTGGTATGAAATTAAGCGTATAGATTAGACTGTCTGGTTCATTTTCGGGATTTCTATCCCATATATAATCTTTATCTGGGCTATTTTGAGGAATAACTTCAAATGTTGCGTCTATATCTTGTATTTCGTATATTACTTCCATGTCTTTATTTTTTTGTTAATACAAAGATAAGGCAAAGTTGTCAAAAATAAAAATTAAATTTTTTCTATATGTTCCTTATAAACCTGAGCAACCTGCTGGGGATTCATGGAAAATAGTTCATCCTGCGGTATTAACTTTAACCAAGGAGCAAATTCCCCTAATCTTTCATGGATTGCACTTTCAATGGCCGAATTGTAACATTTCCAAATGGAAATTTTGTGGTCTGACACCATAAAATTTAAGAAGCTCATTTCCTCTTTTATTATTCTATATGTAATATCAGAATAATTGTGAGCCATATCCTGAGCATTTCCCAACTGGTCTACTGTTTTGCAGCTCTTGATAATCTTTACTATTTTCTCCACTATTTCTGGGCTTAACATATCAACTAATTTATGCCCCCCTCCATTCAAATGGTTTTCGCAAATTTCTTTTGCTCGATCCAAACCAGGTATAGATTTTTCTATTAGGGCATTCCAGTGATATACTGCATATTTTCTACGTCCCATAAAATTTCTTTCAATCCGATATCCAGCGAATGGTGGCCATATGCTCTTTACTACTGGTGAAAGAAATCCTGTAAAGGATATCCATTTAATTTTAAACTCAATTTTGAATACTTTAGCAATCCAATTTATAAACATATCTTTAATGGTTTATGTAGATAACAAATATAAGTAGAAATAATGAAATACCCTAGATATTGTCAAATTTATATAATTGGGATTTAAGGAAGTTAATTAAATTCTCAGTCATTTCCCCATCAATAGAAAAGTGAATTTGGTCATATGAATTCTGCGTTATAAAATTTATAGATTTATCTTCCTTATCGAACATTACAGTTAATGCATCTTCTAACATTGGACCATCTTCATGTGAATATCTCTCAATGATAACTTTACCAGGAGCTTCTTCACAAAAATTCCATGTTTTTCTATTTAACTTTATCAATTCAGATGTTGCTAAATTGAGTCTTCTTGTTAAATCACTAATTTCTTCTTCTAATTCTTGTTTATTCATCTGATTTGGTTATGTGAATATAAATTGTATCACCTATTTCATATTCTTTATATGTTATCCTGTTAACTGGAATGTTAAATCTAGTAATTTGGTCGGCATCATCTTTTGTTATTAAATGAAGACACCTACCATTGATTGATGTAGTATCCTTGCCTACAATAACAACATCCTTATTTATTCTATTATCGATATTATCATGATTGGCGAAATAATATATGGCAATTATGGTAATCAATATTGATGTGATTGATATCCAACTAACTTTTATTTTCTTCTTTTTCATGTTATTTAGTCCTTTTCGTTTAATAAAAATGAATTGCTTATTGCTTTAAAACTAACCTCTTTATCATGTGTTCTTATCACAATACCTTCTCTATCAACATAATCATTGAGTAAGGAACTTGGTCCTTTAGCCATTTCAATAAGTTCATCAATGGTTTCGGGTAATGTAAAGCTTGTTAATATTACTGGAACTGTTTCCAATCCAAAATCATTAGCAAATGAAATGAGACCATCTAAATCATAATAAGTTAATCTAGGTTTATATTTCACAAAGATAGTAAAATTTATCTGATATACTTACTGGTTTTCACATTAATCAATTTCAAGGCCCTCTTCATCAAAGCTCCATTCACAACAAGGAAGTGGTCTGGTACCATCTAGGGGCGTCCATATAGTCTTTTCTTCATTAGTCCACTTCCAATCCCCATCGGTGGGAATGTCAAATTCCTCCACATGATATTCGTTGCATCCACATCCCCTAGGGACGCATTCATCACATTTTTGTGAATCAGAATCTGATTTTCCTGGCATATAAAACCAAGTTGCAATTTTTCCACAACTGCACTTTTCCAAATCTTTCATATTATTTAATCCATTCAGAGTAACCTATAATCATTGATTTTAGGGAAGAACTATTAGTATTTGTTCTCTGATAATCTAAAGCAGTAGAAACTACTTCTGACAATAATCCATGATTTTGAGCATCGATTAAATATTTGTAAATTTGGTCTATCTGCTCGCTCTTGCTCAGTTTGTGGATTTCTTTAGGTTCCATTTTAATTTTGGTTTAGTTTTGTTAATTAGTCATCTGATAGACAATCAGCTATCTGTTCAATTAGATATTCCCTTTCAAATTGGGTTAAATCTTCTAATATATCTAAGTTCTTATAGATAACCTTGTTTAGGGTTACATTGGGGAATTCTTCAAAAACAAATTTATTATCGTCAGATGTATAATCGACTAGAACTTCTATTTGATTCCCTTTAAAATTTATGTGAAATGTTTCCATGTTTAGGTTCTATTTTTTGTTTATGGGAATGTTTACAATTTACCCTTTAAATATTTTGTTATTATTTTATTATTGAATTCATAATAGGTAAATTTTTTGTTATTAACTAAATCACTCGCGTTAATCCATTTAATAACATGATTTTCCTGACTATAAACATCACCCATAGAAATTTTATTATATTCTATTAGGTATGTACTAACAAGATATTCATTTTCATTACTGAAATCAATTAAATTTTCTTCTTTTATTGTAGAGGAAATATCTAGTCCAGTTTCTTCTCTAGTTTCTCTAATAATAGCATGTAAAGGAGTTTCAAAGTCATCAATTTTACCACCCACGAATCCAAAATCATCATGGTCTGTTTTTCTCGAAACGCACAATATTTCAATATTAGATTTATTTACTTCTTTAGTTTGTGAATTTCGGTATATAACTATACAGGCGGCATATTTGTTGTATAACATTTATCTTTGTTTCCTTTATATATTAAAGTTGAATAACGATTTTACTAGTTCATGATCTCATTAATCGTATCAACATTAAATATCAAATTATTTTGATAATAGTTTGTATTTATTACATTTTCTCCGTTGGAATCACAAAATACAAAAGTTTCATTGGATAGTGATTCCAGTAACTCACTTTTTAATTCTTCTAGTTCTAGAGATTTATTGTGGATTTCATTGACCCTATCCTGATATTTATAAATCATTTTAGCCTTATGTCGATCCTTATTTGAATCAAGGTTTAAAAATTCATTGATTTTGGAGATAAAAATAGATTTAATATCAAATAATATTTGATTTAAAGTAACAATGCTCTCATAATTATCATGAGTATAGATTTTCTCAGTAACATCACCATTATGAAATGATATAAATATATCTATTATATTATAATAATTATTTTTCTTTTCGATCCTGCAAGACATGGAGAATAATGAATAATCATCCCACAATTCATATGTTGATGAATTGCCATCCCTAGTTTGGGGGGATTCATGTTTTATTTTTGGAGTATATTTCATGTTTTATTTTTTATTAATTAGGATGTCAAATGATTCAGATATATGGTCATAATCAGTATGTAAGTATAACCAATAAGGTATAAATTCCCTTAATGTGATGGTATCATTTTCACTCAGCATTACTTTGAATAGGTATTTAATTATTAGAAGAGATATGATAACAAGAGGAAGGGATATTAAGAATCCGAATATACCAATGGGTAGGTATATAAAATATATTAGTTTTTTCATTTTGATATCCACATCCATTTTTTCATGTAAGGGATCCATTGTTCAGAATCTTCCCAATCATCAGATTGATTACAATAGCACCATTTTCCATTATGCACTTCAAAAATTATATAGTTTGTTATATATGAATCACCCAAATCTATTAATACAATAGTTCCATCAGTTATGGTCGGTAGGGGCACTTCATTGGTGATCCAGGTCCCCGAGTTAATGGATGGACTTAACTTCCAATTCCATCCCATTTCTTCACCTTCTACAAAATTATAATTTTTACCACACCACAATTTTACTTTATTTATCGGGTTAATCCCAAATTTATAAATTCCTTTAAATAATGGATTATCACAATCGATTTCCATTTCAAATCCTTCTATTACTTTTGGTATAAAAGATGTTTCAGTTAATTGTATCATATTTTTATTTTTTATATTACTATCCATATTTTACTTTAAAAAGTTCTTTCTTATTGTTACTAATAAATTGTTAATTAAATTATCTTCTATTTTATGAGGTAGATTACTATTGGTAAATAGTAAATCAATATCCACTATTTTATTCTCTGCCTCGTCGATTAGGGTTGTTAAATCAACTTCACCTCGTCTAATACTCAGAAGATATTCAGCATTTGGTCTTCTAACTATAATACCCTTACCTTCAGCAATTTCTTTAGCAACATCAAGTAATCTTTGACAATGCATCATATTTTTAGAATCTATCTTCTGGTCATGTCCTTTAACTTCTGTCCATCTTGCCTCATTTCTATTTTTTAACCATTCTTGATATGAATGATATTCTTTACAATGCTGAGAATATCCATCTCGGTTATAATATAAGATAGCAAAATGGTTTTCACCTTTAGGTATTGAAGATAATCTTAATGCATTTCCTTCAGTTGAATCTACATCTTCATTTACTTTAACAAGTCCTCGGTAACCAAAAGGTTTGTCACAATTGTCATAAAATAGGGCGTATAAATCTCTGGCGTTCGGTATGTTTACAGCACCTATGAGTTTTATATCATAATTATGCTCTTCGTTAAATATTTTAAAAGGTTTGGATTTTTCACCTTCGATAATGTAACAAAAATCCAATGGGTCCTTTCTCCTTATTTGTTCCTTTTCATAGTTTTGTTTTTTGTTTTGTCCTCTAGCCTTTTTGATTTGTTGAACAGCATAACCACCAAATGAATTTGCACAAGTTTTTGTTATAAAATTATCCTTTTGTTTAATTATCTCCTCAAATATTGGGTGCTTATAAATAATACAATCATCAGGAGTGTTTAGTAACTCTAGGATTGTAGGATTATTCGATGCCAACAATTCAAGGAATCGTTTAATTTCATAAAAAACTATATCGTTCTTATCGTCATTTATTTGTTCCTTGTATTTGAAACCTAGTATATCTTCTTGGTCCTGAATATAAACTCCGGCATAATCAATATCAGAAGTGGGTATTGATGTACCATAAGCATGTGAACCTCTAATAACAATTAATAGAGGTTTGGCATTTTTACATTTTTCTTCTATAAACTTTTCAAAAAAATCAAAAGTTGCAATATCTTGAGTTATCATATTTTATTGATTTGTTTTTATTTCCTCATTGGAGTTTACCATTTTTTCAAAGTCAATAACATCTGAATGGACTGGTTGTCTATACCAGTTGGAACTTTCCTTATTCAGATAGTCGATTATATCAGATTTATTTAAATCTCCATCCGAATTAATGTAACCATTAAATAAATTTTCTATATCATGATTTTTATTTCTCATGAGAAAATCATATACTTTACTATCCAATGTAATGTTATCACAAGAACATACTTTACCATCATATGAATATCCAGTAGACAAACCATCTAAATCGTAAAAAACATCAACTAAATTTCCGGACGTTGTCTTATATCTTTTCATTTCATCTGAACCAAAAGATATAAATTCTGAATCTAAATATTCTTGTATTCTCTCACAACATTGAGAATAAGAATTACAAATAACAACAAGGTTAAGGGATGTGTCGACTTGTTTTTTATGTATTACAATAAAATTTATGGTGTCTTTCATATATGACAAAGTTAAGAAAAATAAATGAGGAAATCAAGGGGGTGCCTATTTATTTGGTTTCTTGACTTTCGGTTTAGGATCATCATTTAGAAATAGTATTTCCTTGTTGTCTACATCAACATTTAGTTCTGAAATAGGCTTATCAAATCGATAACCATATTCTCCTCCTTTAAACTTACCAAGTTCAGCATTGCAAAGGGTAAATTGGTCAAATTCTCGGGGCAGTTTATTTACCCAGTCTCTTAGTTCTTTTAAATTCATGGTATTTTATATATTTATTTCGATACAAAGATACTGAATATTTTTGATTTTATTCATTACGAATTTAATATTTTAATATATACCATTACCAAGTTTAAAAATTTCTAATTAAAAAATCATGTCTAAAATTAAATACGACAAAACAATTGAATACCTAAAGGGCAAAGAAAAGATACTTTTCCTATTAACTTCTAATAGATGGGAAGGTCACGATGAGGTTCCAAAGTCATCTGCTCTTGCCTATCAAATTCAAGAAGAATTATCTGGAAGTAATGTTACTATTATTGATGTTTCTAAATTGAAAATACATGAATGTGAGGGTAATGTTAGTGGAAGGGCAGGAAACGGATGTGGCCTAAAAGAAGCCAAGTTAAAGGGAAATAAAGATAAAACTGGCGAATTAAGATGCTGGGCATCTTTTAACAATCCAGATGATGAGTTATACAAAATTATAAATGAATTGTTAAATTCGGATGCTGTTGTATTCTTTGGGTCTATTAGATGGGGTAAGATGAATGCAGTTTATGCCCGATTGGTAGAAAGATTAACTTGGTTAGAAAATAGACATGCCACACTTGGTGAAAGTAATATAGTTAAAGGTATTGATGTAGGTGTAATTTCTGTTGGACACAATTGGAATGGCGAAGAGGCCATCAAGTTAGAAAGAAAAGTTTTAGAATTTTTTGGATTTAAAACGCCACTTCAATTATTCTGGTCTTATCAATGGACAGAAGATGCTTATGATGAAACTAAGGCAGGATATAAAAAGGACCCTAAAGATTTTGAAGCAGAGTTTGGAAAAATATTAAGGGAAAGTGTTATTAAATTCAAAGATTTCTTTAAATTTTGAAAAATAACCCCTTAAGGAAAATAAGTATCGATTAGATTAATCATAAAGTAAGAAAGTTTGTATCCTGTAAATGCCCCGATTGCTGAAGGAACCGGGAAAACAATCATCTTACCTAAATCTGTTACATACTTGGGTCTGTTTACAATTTTACCCATGAATAAATAATAGGCAAAATAACCAAACAAAACTGCGATATCAGTTTTAGTTGCAATGAATACAACTAAAGTTGCTCCAATAAATCCAAAAATGAAATTATCCCTTAGTCCCTCCCAGATTTCTTGGGTTGTTGCATTTTTATATTCTTTATAGATTTTATTGTATTTTCTAATCATATGGTTGTTGTTAATCATCAAAGGTAGTTATTATTTTTTACATAAAAAAAAGGAGGGCTAAAAAACTCTCCTTTTTTTATTTATAATCTTTCTATGAATTTTTTTAGTTTCTCTATTTTAATAGGATAATCTGTTGAGTAGTCTACTAGATTCCTTATTGCAAATGATACCTGACCATTCATTAAGTATTGCATTGCATAACGAATTCCGTCTATTCTTAATCTCTCGGAACCCATAAAAACTTTTCCAATAGTAGAAATCTTTTCATAAGCAATTTCCAGATCTTCTAAAGTTTCAAATTCCATATTCTTAAACTTGGTATTAATAGAAGCATTCAAATCTAGAATTCCATCAATAGTTGGTATAAGATCAGCTCTATCCCTTTCGAGAAGTTCTTTTTTTATCTCCTTAATCGAGTTGTTTAAAATACCATTAATCTTTAAGTTTTTTTCTGTAATATTTTTAAGGTCGTCTACTGCTACAACATAGTAATGTCTTTTGTTACCTTCATCAGTTTCACTCAAAAATCCATGAACTCTTGATAAAAAAGACCTAAGATTACTTGAATTTGTGCCATTTAGAACATAGAGCCCCATATAAGGACCACCCATAAATCTAGTTAAAGTTTTATTCATATCACTTAATTCAGGACTTATATCTAACCTCCTCTTTATTTCTTCGATATATCTTGCAATATTAGTTTTCCTGATTTCATCATCATTTTTAAGTGCAAGTGCTCCCATTTTAGATTTTACTCTCGTGGACTTAATATCTGATTTCTTCATAAATTCAGATTCTTTCAAGTCTAAGAAGTTTAGAACAATTGCAAAGTGAGCATTAGATAAGAATTTATCCATATTACCTTCTACAATTAATCTTAGTCCATTCCATGATATTTCTAGTGGGGCATTCCAGATATATGGATCTACTTCCTCTATTTTATCTTCAATTTTGGGGTTCTTTGGTTCTAACAACTCAGGTTTTCCACGATAGGAACCTACATCATCTACGCTCCATGAATACTCACCATATTTCTTCCATTCGTTACTACTATCATCATATGCGCCATTACTGGAATTTTGTATTATATAAGTACTATTATACTTATTGGTTTTCCAAATTACTCCTATTGTCGGTGATTCTTGTATCGAAATTCTAACTATTGATCCAATAGGCAATTCCAACATTTCTTCGTGGGTAAGTTGTTTAACCACATTATAATTAAATTGAGCATCCGCCTTTGGTTTATTTGGTTTATTTTGTTCTCTAATTCGACCATCTGTGCCAGTAACTCCAACATAGTTTCCATCCTTATCAAACCAAAACTTAATCCATTTAATTTGATAACTACTATCACTCCTTATCTCAATACCTGTTCCATCACAAATAGGACACTTTGTTTTTCTAATACTATTGCCCCATTTTCTTTTAATCATACCTCCATCACAAACTTCACCACTTATACCAAAGTCTGGAAAAGCTTGATAGCTTGTTGCATCACATGGATTATCTTCATATGAAAAATTTAAATCTAAAGCTTTTTTGAATGATAAATATTGGAAATATTCATCACTAAATTCAGATACTGGAAAGTCAATTGAATTTGCAATTGATTTTAGTTTAGTTAAAAAATTTGACTTACCTTCTTTGTTCAGGAATTTAAGTGTTTTTGAAAGTTTTTGAGATTCAAAAGCTTCAAATAATCTAATATATTTTAATTCTTTCATATTGCAGGACCAACCATTTCTAATTTAACTCCTTTTAATTTTAGGGAGTTAATAAATTTCTTATTTTCAGGGAGTGATAATAAATCACTCGATAAAACTAGTTTCTTAGCATTTACTCCTTCTAATGCCTTAGATAAATCTTCAGGATCTAGAGTATAAATCAATTGTAGTTCGTCAATATCACCTAATCTACTAAGATTCAGGTTTTTAATTTCACAGGCAGTGATTTGTAATTTTTTCAAATCAGGATTATATATTTTTATTTCATCCAACATATCACCATTAAACTTACACTTATCAAAGGCATAAGAATTAGTTTTGATATTTTTAAAAACACTAAAATCATTTAGTTTTAGGAACTTAATCTTAATCCAATCTGGTTTAAGAGGAATATCAAAGAAATTTCCCGGAACATTTGTGGTTTCAATTATAATTTCCTTTATTTTCGCCTTAGGTGATACTATTACTCTACCCCAGTCGTATGTACCATTCAAATATAACTTTTCACCAGAATTAACTCCAATGTATTGCCCAGTTTCCAAGCCTAATCTATCCATATAGGGTTGGTCTATGCTCATACTATTAGGTAAATCTGGGGTAAACAAATATTTACCACTAAATTCCTTAGATTTTTCATTACCACTATATTTTTCAACTATTTTTTCAAGTATATTATCCATTCTATCCGGATAAGTCCTATCAAAATAAATATCTGATTTCTTATTATCAAATGAATCAATATTTCTTATCATCATTCTACATAGTGGCAATTGTTCAGAAATTAAATCATTATTCTTATCATAAATTGGAGTATCAAATACTAAAAATGCAGGTATTGAATTTGGGTCTAAAACATTACCAAATACTCTACTACGAAATGAACCAGTATATAAATGCTGACAAGATGAATAAAATCTTGAAATTGATATATTCAAAATATCCTTTGGATTATGTTTAATAGATAAGAATAAATCTCTGGCATAAATATCAACCTCCACCATATAATTATCACGACTAAAATCTTCTCTGGACATACTTACTAATTTTTGAATGTCACCAGAGCTAAATCTTGAACTATCAACTGAATCATTCGGAAATAGTCGATTAAAGTCATCTAAGAATGAATTTATATTAACTAAGTTATTAGAAAAAATAATTTCACCTTCTTCTCTTCTCCTCCTAGTTGGCTTGCCGTCATCACCCATAACTGGCCTACCATTTTCATCTCTAACAATAATTTCAGCAGAAGCAGTTTCACTAACTGATATTTTTCTAAATATAGGATCAGTTAGGACTGAAATCTGATTAATGGTTGGTTTCTTAATATCAAAGTTATCAAGTATTTTAGACCATCTATTATCATCACTCTTCAATAGTTCTAAATTAATAGATCTTTTAAGAATATCATTTAAATTATCTGGCAAAGTACCAAAAAAATCATATATTTTGTTTAAACTAACTCCAAAAAATTCACTCAATGCTTCAATCTTATCCTCTTCTGATAATTTCCACTTACCTTGCTTAATATTATTAGTTGGTTCAACTTCTTCTAATTCAAGGTATCGTTCGCCCCATCTACTCTTTACTTCGCGAGCTTGTCTTGGAAGTATAACATCTTTGATTTTTGCTTCTTCGTTTAGAAAAACTCCTCTAGGCTTTATCCATTTCATATTATCGTATTATAACTTTTATATCGTATATATTAAATTATCTCAGTGATTTTATTATTTTTAGGAAATAAAAAGTAATATATACAATACTATGAGAATACGGAAATTTAACGAATCAGCAGAATTCGAAGAACTAGAAGATACCCTTTTGGAAATTTATGATTTGCTTGGAAATCCAGAAAAATCTGAATATAACATTGGTGGAAAATTGGCATATACTTTAGTTTGGCCAATGGGATTTAGAATCGATGAATATAATGGGTATAAAGAAATTGATTTAATTTCTAAAGTATTTGACTTATTAAAAGTCATAAAATCTTCACAATTAAGAATTAAGGATTATGATGTTGAGTTTAAAATTGAAAATAGATTATTTGTGAGACTTACCCCACATAGTAGTGAAGTTTCAACATCGTATGAGTTCTTCGTTGAGGATTCATATAATGGAATTATTCTTAGCTATAGTGAGATTTCCAAATTCTTAAAGGATAGAGGATATAGGGTTAAGAGCGCAGAATCGGATTCAGAAGGTTCCAGTGAAAGTTCTACTGTTGTAATATCAACTGATGCACCTCGTTCCGTTTGTAGTGATCTAGCTATAATGATTAATAGCGAGATAGAAGAATCTTGTAGTGATCCAATTTCTGTTTATAGTGGGGATGGATTTATCTCCATAACCCCGGAAGAAGAATGTTTTGTTAGATTAGATAGATATAATTGATAATAATGATAATAAGAAAACTAACCGATAACAAACCAAAGATTTTAATCTTTCAAGGTTCACCAAGAAAAGAAGATTCTTGTGCCAATCAAACTTCTAAGTCCGAAAAACTTGTTAAATATCTTTATGATAAAT
>Ga0214921_10009344_pt1 | contig 12433 bp, 15 predicted proteins | sample LL1505_MetaG_FD_177992 | JGI IMG/M metagenome (GOLD analysis project Ga0214921, IMG submission 177992) | Freshwater microbial communities from Lake Lanier, Atlanta, Georgia, United States - LL-1505 | ecosystem: Environmental > Aquatic > Freshwater > Lake | place: USA: Georgia | collected... | reverse complement strand
TTCGGGTGTATTGCATTTGGATTTTCGGACAATAGATACCATTTTATTTTATCCTTATTTTTTTCTAAAAGATGTATTGCATTTGGATTTCTTGATAATCCACCCCAATTAATTTTATCCATATTCTTTTCTAAAAAATGTATTGCATTTGGGTTTCTTGATAAATAATTCCAATTTATTTTATATATATCAATCCAACTTCTTAATTTATACATTGTAATTTCCTACTTACAAATTATAAATAAATAATATTAAAAAATATTTTTCAATTTTTATTATAAAAAATATATTAAAATAGGAAAGTTTGCTCACTTAAATACAATTATCAAGAATATATTCAAGATTTTTATCTTTCAAATCAGGATGATTCAAATATCGTTTGATTATTGATGGATGTAATGCTTTTTTTATTAATTCTTCTTTATATATATTACATCTTTTTTCTAATGCTTCATAATCCAATTCAAAAATAGATGGATTTATAGATAAAATATCCCAATCTATTTCATCCTTATTTTTTTCTAAGAGATATATAGCATTTGGATTAAATGATAACCATGTCCAATTTATTTTATCATTATTGTTTTCTAAAAGATGTATCGCATTTTTATTACAAGATAAATATTCCCAATCTATTTTATCTATATTCTTTTCTAAAAGATGTATCGCATTTGGATTATTTGATAGCTGTCTCCAATCTATTTTATCATTATTCTTAGACAAAATATGTATAGCATCTGGATTTTTTGATAATATACGCCAATTTATTTTATCCATGTTCTTAGATATAAGATGTATAGCATTTGTATTCAATGATAATCCATTCCAATTTATTTTATTATTATTCTTAGATAGAATATGTATAGCATTTGGATTATATGATAAATACTTCCAATTTATTTTATTCATATTCTTAGACAGAATATGTATTGCATTTGGATTTTTTGATAATTCACTCCAAATTATTTTATCATTATTCTTAGACAAAATATGTATAGCATTGGGATTTCTTGATAATCCAGACCATTCTATTTTATCATTATTCTTAGACAAAATATGTATAGCATTTGGATTACATGATAAACCAAACCCAATTTATTTTATCCATATTTTTTTCTAAAAGATCTATAGCATTTGAATTTTCTGACAAATAATCCCAATTTATTTTATTTACATCTATCCAACTTCTTAATTTATACATTTGTAATATATTTATAATATTTATTTTAAATAAAAATATGTTTTATTTTTTTATAAAAAAATAAAAGATTTTTACTCAGTATTTCTTAAGTATAATATTTTTGTAAAGTATTGCATCTTTAGATGCTATTTAATAATAAAAATTGAAAAATATTTAAACAAGATATTTTAAATATATTCATAATATTAATTATGATGTATAAATTAAAAGATTGGATAGATATAAATAAAATAAATTGGAAGTATTTATCATATAATCCAAATGCTATGATGCTTTTAGAAGAAAATCTGGATAAAATAAATTGGTGTTCGTTATCATTAAATATAAATACAATACATCTATTAGAAAAAAATATGGATAAAATAAATTGGAATATATTATCATTTAATCAAAATGCGATACATATTTTGTCTAAGAATATGGATAAAATAAATTGGGATTTTTTATCAGGAAATCCAAATGCAATATATCTATTAGAAAAAAATATGGATAAAATAAATTGGAATATATTATCATTAAATGAAAATGCGATACATATTCTGTCTAAGAATATGGATAAAATAAATTGGGTTTGGTTATCATTAAATCCAAATGCAATAATGCTTTTAGAAAAAAATGTTGATAAAATAGAATGGCGTCAATTATCACAAAATCCGAATGCGATACATATTTTGTCTAAGAATATGGATAAAATAGATTGGCACTGGTTTTCAGAAAATCCAAATGCTATGATGCTTTTAGAAAAAAATATGGATAAAATAGATTGGAATACATTGTCAGCTAATCCATCTATTTTTGAACTGGATTATGAAGCATTAGAAAAAAGATGTAATATATATAAAGAAGAATTAATGAAAAAAGCATTACATCCGTCAATAATTAAACGATATTTGAATCATCCTGATTTGAAAGATAAAGATCTTGAATATATTCTTGATCATTGTTTTTAAGTGAGGAAACCTAGGTTTTTTATAAATACCTTCCTAAATAAAAATTGAAAAATATTTAATATAGATATTTAAAATATTTAATGTTATTATTTACAATGTATAAATTAAGAAGTTGGATAGATATAAATAAAATAAGTTGGAGTGGTTTATCAGAAAATCCAAATGCTATAGATTTTTTAGAAAAAAATATGGATAAAATAAATTGGTTACAGTTATCAAAAAATCCAAATGCGATACATCTTTTAGAAAAGAATGTGGATAAAATACATTGGCATTGGTTATCAAGAAATCTAAATGCGATACATCTTTTAGAAAAAAATAAAGATAAAATAAATTGGTATTCGTTATCAGATAATCCAAATGCGATACATTTTTTAGAAAAGAATATGGATAAAATAGATTGGAGTGGATTATCTTCTAATCCAAATACTATACATATTCTATCTAATAATATAGACAAAATAGATTGGGTTGAATTATCATATAATCCGAATGCGATTCATCTTTTAGAAAAAAATATGGATAAAATAAATTGGCGTACGTTATCAGACAATCCAAATGCGATTCATCTTTTAGAAAAAAATATGGATAAAATAAATTGGAGTGGATTATCTTGTAATCCAAATGCTATCGATCTTTTACAAAAAAATATGGATAAAATAAATTGGCATTGGTTATCATATAATCCAAATGCGATCCATCTTTTAGAAAAAAATAATGATAAAATAGATTGGAGTATGTTATCAACAAATCCAAATGCTATTATGCTTTTAGAAAAAAATATGAATAAAATAGATTGGAATGCATTATCAAGTAATCCATCTATTTTTGAACTGGATTATGAAGCATTAGAAAAAAGATGTAATATATATAAAGAAGAATTAATAAAAAAAGCATTACATCCGTCAATAATCAAACGATATTTAAATCATCCTGATTTGAAAGATAAAGATCTTGAATATATTCTTGATAATTGTTTTTAAATGAGGAAACCTAGGTTTCCTACACATACTATACCTTCTTGTTTTTAAGTATTCTTTTATAAATAATTATAGTGAGGAAACTCAGTTTTCCTGCAAATACCTTTCTATTTTTAAGTATTGTTTTTATAAATAGGTATGCTAAATCAATACGATCTGAAATATTTTTAAGTATTTTAAATATCTATAAAATATCTAAATAAAAATTGAAAAATATTTTACATAAATATTTAAATTATTTAATGTTATTATTTACAATGTATAAATTAAGAAATTGGATAGATATAAATAAAATAAATTGGTGTGGTTTATCAGAAAATCCAAATGCTATAGATCTTTTAGAAAAAAATGTGGATAAAATAGATTGGAATTATTTATCAAGAAATCCAAATGCAATACATCTTTTAGAAAAGAATATGGATAAAATAAATTGGATTTATTTATCAAGTAATCCAAATGCTATACATCTTTTAGAAGAAAATATGTATAAAATAAATTGGTATTGGTTATCAGATAATCCAAATGCGATCGATCTTTTAGAAAGAAATAATGATAAAATAGATTGGAATGAGTTATCATATAATCCAAATGCGATATATATTCTATCTAATAATATAGATAAAATAGATTGGTGTAAATTATCTTTAAATCCAAATGCGATTCATCTTTTAGAAAAGAATATAGATAAAATAGATTGGATTTATTTATCAAGTAATCCAAATGCTATTCATCTTTTGGAAAAAAATATGTATAAAATAAATTGGATTTCTTTATCAAGTAATCCAAATGCTATCCATATTTTAGAAAAGAATGTATACCAAATAAATTGGTACATGCTATCAAAAAATCCAAATGCTATGATGCTTTTAGAAAAAAATATGGATAAAATAGATTGGCGTGAATTATCAAGTAATCCATCTATTTTTGAACTGGATTATGAAGCATTAGAAAAAAGATGTAATATATATAAAGAAGAATTAATGAAAAAAGCATTACATCCATCAATAATTAAACGATATTTAAATCATCCTGATTTAAAAGATAAAGATCTTGAATATATTCTTGATAATTATTTTTAAGTGAGGAAACCCATGTTTCTTACACATACCTTCCTATTTTTAAGTATTCTTTTCTGAAATATTTTACAATTTTATTATAAAAATAAAATTGAAAAATATTTAATATAGATATTAAATTACTCAATGTTATTATTTACAATGTATAAATTAAGAAGTTGGATAGATATAAATAAAATAAATTGGTATTATTTATCACAAAATCCAAATGCGATAGATCTTTTAGAAAAGAATATGGATAAAATAAATTGGTGCTATTTATCATTAAATCCAAATGCTATACATATTCTGTCTAAGAATATAGATAAAATATATTGGTTAGGATTATCACAAAATCCAAATGCGATAGATCTTTTAGAAAAGAATATGGATAAAATAAATTGGTGCTATTTATCATTAAATCCAAATGCTATACATATTCTGTCTAAGAATATAGATAAAATATATTGGTTAGGATTATCAGAGAATCCAAATGCTATACATCTTTTAGAGAATAATATGGATAAAATACATTGGTTTTGTTTATCAAAAAATCCAAATGCAATACATCTTTTAGAAAAGAATATGGATAAAATAAATTGGAGTATGTTATCTTTAAATTCAAATGCAATACATATTCTGTCTAAGAACATAGATAAAATAAATTGGAGTACGTTATCAGAAAATCCAAATGCGATCCATATTCTGTCTAAGAATATAGATAAAATATATTGTTTAGGATTATCAGAGAATCTAAATGCTATACATCTTTAGAGAATAATATTGATAAAATAAATTGGTTTTTTTTATCAAAAAATCCAAATGCAATACATCTTTTAGAAAAGAATATGGATAAAATAAATTGGAGTAAGTTATCAGAAAATACAAATGCTATAATGCTTTTAGAAAAAAATAAGGATAAAATAGATTGGGATGAATTATCAACTAATCCATCTATTTTTGAACTGGATTATGAAGCATTAGAAAAAAGATGTAATATATATAAAGAAGAATTAATGAAAAAAGCATTACACCCATCAATAATTAAACGATATTTAAATCATCCTGATTTAAAAGATAAAGATCTTGAATATATTCTTGATAATTGTATGTAAGTGATGAAACCTTCCTATTTTATATAGATATTTTTAAATATTTAATGTTATTATTTATAATGTATAAATTAAGAAGTTAGATAGATATAAATAAAATAAGTTGGAGTTGTTTATCAGAAAATCAAAATGCGATTTTTAGAAAAAAATAAATATAAAATAAATTGGTTATGGCTATCAAGTAATCCAAATGCGATACATCTTTTAGAAAATAATCTAAATAAAATAAATTGGTATGCGTTATCATATAATCAAAATGCTATTCATCTTATATCTAATAAGATGGATAAAATAGATTGGCATAGGTTATCACGTAATCCATCTATTTTAGAGTTTGATTATAAAGCATTAGAAAAAGATGTAATATCTATAAAGAAGAATTAATAAAAAAAGCATTCGATATCTAAATCATGATGAAGGAAACCTAGATTTCCTGCAAATACCATCCTATTTTTTAATTATTTTTTTATAAAAAAAAATGAAAAATATTTTAAATAGATATTTTAAATAGATATTTAGATTATTTTAATGTTATTATCTACAATGTATAAATTAAGAAGTTGGATAGATATAAATAAAATAAATTGGGATTATTTATCAGAAAATCCAAATGCTATACATCTTTTAGAAAAGAATATGTATGAAATATATTGGGATAAATTATCAATGAATCCAAATGCGATACATCTTATAGAAAAAAATATGTATAAAATAGATTGGCAATGGTTATCAGCAAATCCAAATGCTATACATATTCTGTCTAAGAATATAGATAAAATAAAGTGGGATGCTTTATCAACTAATCCGAATGCGATACATCTTATAGAAAAAAATATGGATAAAATAAATTGGACTGGATTATCAATGAATCCAAATGCGATACATCTTTTAGAAAATAATATGGATAAAATAGATTGGGATTTTTTATCAACTAATTTAAATGCTATACATATTTTGTCTAAGAATTTAGATAAAATAAATTGGACTGGATTATCAATGAATCCAAATGCTATCCATATTCTGTCTAATAATATGGATAAAATAGATTGGTACGTGCTATCAAAAAATCGGAATGCTATGATGCTTTTAGAAAAAAATAAGGATAAAATAAATTTTGATACATTATCAGCTAATCCATCTATTTTTGAACTTGATTATGAAGCATTAGAAAAAAGATGTAATATATATAAAGAAGAATTAATAAAAAAAACATTGCATCCATCAATAATTGAACGGTATTTAAATCATCCTGATTTAAAAGATCAAGATCTTGAATATATTCTTGATAATTGTATTTAAGTAAGGAAACCTTTTTATTTTTATAATAAAAATTGAAAAATATTTTATATAGATATTTTAAATATTTAATGTTATTATTTACAATGTACAAATTAAGAAGTTGGATAGATATAAATAAAATAAGTTGGAGTTGTTTATCAGAAAATCCAAATGCTATAGATCTTTTAGAAAAAAATATGGATAAAATAAATTGGTTATGGCTATCAAGTAATCCAAATGCGATATATCTTTTAGAAAAAAATGTAGATAAAATAGATTGGCATTGGTTATCAAGAAATCCAAATGCATTACATCTTTTAGAAAAGAATATGGATAAAATAAATTGGTATGGATTATCAGAAAATCGAAATGCGATACATCTTTTAGAAAAGAATATGGATAAAATAGATTGGTTTGCATTATCAAAAAATCCAAACGCTATAGACCTTTTAGAAAATAATCTAAATAAAATAAATTGGTATGCGTTATCATATAATCAAAATGCGATCCATCTTATATCTAATAATATAGATAAAATAGATTGGAGTAGATTATCTGTGAATCCAAATGCTATAGATATTCTTTCTAAGAATATTGATAAAATAGATTGGAATTTATTATCATATAATCAAAATGCGATACATATTCTGTCTAATAATATAGATAAAATAGATTGGTATAGGTTATCATATAATCAAAATGCGATTGATATTATATCAAAAAATATGGATAAAATAGAATGGGTTGGATTATCTTTAAATCCATCTATTTTTGAACTTGATTATGAAGCATTAGAAAAAAGATGTAATATATATAAAGAAGAATTAATAAAAAAAGCATTACATCCATCTGTCATTGCGCGATATTTGAATCATTCTGATTTAAAAGATAAAGATCTTGAGTATATTCTTGATAATTGTTTTTAAGTATTTGTGAGGAAACTAGGTTAAAAAATATTTTAAATTTATTTGCAATAGATATTTTAGAAAAAAATAATGATAAAATAGATTCGTACGTACTATTAAAAAATCCGAATGCTATGATGCTTTTAGAAAAGAATATTAATAAAAAAGATTGGAATGCATTATTACGTAATCCATCTATTAGAAGAATTAATAAAAAGCATTACAACCCATCAATAATTAAACGATATCTAAATCATCATGAAGGAAACCTATTTTTTAAGTATTTTTTTATAAAAAAAATGAAAAATATTTTAAATAGATATTTTAAATATTTTAATGTTATTATTTTACAATGTATAAATTAAGAAGTTGGATAGATATAAATAAAATAAATTGGAATTATTTATCAGAAAATCCAAATGCTATAGTTCTTTTAGAAAAAAATATGAATAATATATGTTGGGTTAGATTATCAATGAATCCGAATGCTATCCATATTCTCTCTAAGAATATGGATAAAATATCTTGGAATTGGTTATCAAGTAATCCAAATGCGATCCATATTTTGTCTAAGAATATGGATAAAATAAATTGGGATTATTTATCAACTAATCCAAATGCGATACATATTCTGTCTAAGAATATGGATAAAATAAATTGGATTGGATTATCAAATAATCCAAATGCGATACCACTTTTAGAAAATAATATGGATAAAATAGATTGGGATTTTTTATCAACTAATTTAAATGCTATACATATTTTGTCTAAGAATAGAGATAAAATAAATTGGAAGTATTTATCATATAATGAAAATGCTATCCATATTCTGTCTAAAAATATGGATAAAATAGATTGGCGTGTATTATCATGTAATCCGAATGCTATGATGCTTTTAGAAAAAAATAAGGATAATATAGATTGGAATGGATTATCACGTAATCCATCTATTTTTGAATTGGATTATGAAGCATTGGAAAAAAGATGTAATATATATAAAGAAGAATTAATGAAAAAAGCATTACATCCATCAATAATTAAACGATATTTAAATCATCCTGATTTAAAGGATAAAGATCTTGAGTATATTGTTGATAATTGTTTTTAAGTGAGGAAACCTAGGTTCCTACACATACTTTTTTATTAAAGTATTTTTTATAATAAAAATTGAAAAATATTTAATATAGATATTTTATTTTATATATATATTAAATATTTTTCAATGTATAAATTAAGAGATTGGGTAGATATAAACATAATAAGTTGGAGTTTATTATCAAGTAATCCGAATGCTATAGATCTTCTAGAAAAAAATGTAGATAAAATAGATTGGGTTTGGTTATCAGTAAATCCAAATGCAATACATCTTTTAGAAAAAAATATAGATAAAATATATTGGTATTGGTTATCAAGTAATCCAAATGCAATACATCTTTTAGAAAAAAATATGGATAAAATAAATTGGGATTATTTATCAACTAATCCAAATGCGATCCATATTCTGTCTAAGAATATGGATAAAATAAATTGGACTGGAATATCAATTAATCCAAATGCGATACATCTTTTAGAAAAATATCATGATAAAATAGATTGGAATGGATTATCATGTAATCCAAACGCTATACATATTTTATCTAGGAATATGGATAAAATATATTGGAAATTATTATCATATAATCCAAATGCTATACATATTTTGTCTAAAAATATAGATAAAATAAATTGGGTATGGTTATCATATAATCCAAATGCGATAGAACTTTTAAAAAAGAATATGGATAAAATAGATTGGGATGCATTATCACGTAATCCATCTATTTTTGAATTGGATTATGAAGCATTGGAAAAAAGATGTAATATATATAAAGAAGAATTAATAAAAAAAGCATTACATCCATCTGTCATTACACGATATTTAAATCATTCTGATTTAAAAGATAAAGATCTTGAATATATTCTTGATAATTGTTTTTAAGTGAGGAAACCTAGGTTTCCTACACATACCTTCCTATTTTTAAGTATTTTTTATAAATAGTTATTGAAAATAAAAATTGAAAAATATTTTAAATTGTTATTTTGAATAACAATTCAAAATATATTACAATGTATAAATTAAGAAGTTGGATAGATATAAATAAACTAAATTGGATTGTATTATCAGAAAATCCAAATGCTATAGCTCTTTTAGAAAAAAATGTAAATAAAATAAATTGGATATGGTTATCAAGTAATCTAAATACAATACATCTTTTAGAAAAGAATAAGGATAAAATAGATTGGTATTGGTTATCAAGTAATCCAAATGCAATATATCTTTTAGAAAAAAATAAGGATAAAATAGATTGGTGTGGGTTATCATTAAATCCAAATGCAATACATCTTTTAGAAAAAAATAAGGATAAAATAAATTGGGATCATTTATCATTAAATGAAAATGCGATACATCTTTTAGAAGAAAACGTTCATAAAATAAATTGGAAATGGTTATCAAGTAATCCAAATGTGATGATGCTTTTAGATAAAAATAATGATAAAATAGATTGGTTTTGGTTATCAAAGAATCCAAATGCTATAGATCTTTTAGAAAATAATATGGATAAAATAGATTGGTGTGCATTATCATTAAATTCCAATGCGATACATCTTTTAGAAAAGAATATGGATAAAATAAATTGGAAATTCTTATCATATAATCCAAATGCGATACATCTTTTAGAAAAGAATGTTGATAAAATAAATTGGTCTAATTTATCATTAAATCCATCTATTTTTGAATTGGATTATGAAGCATTAGAAAAAAGATGTAATATATATAAAGAAGAATTAATGAAAAAAGCATTACATCCATCTGTCATTCAACGATATTTGAATCATCCTGATTTAAAAGATAAAGATCTTGAGTATATTCTTGATAATTGTTTTTAAGTAAGGAAACCTAGGTTCCTACACATACCTTCCTATTTTGTTAAATAAATACTTAAATATTTTTATAAAAAAATTGAAAAAATATTTATATAAAATATTTTAAATATCTATTTAAAATATTTTACAATGTATAAATTAAGAAGTTGGATAGATTTAAATAAGATAAATTGGGATTTATTATCCGAAAATCCAAATGCTATGATGCTTTTAGAAAAGAATAATGATAAAATAAATTGGGATTTATTATCCGAAAATCCAAATGCTATGATGCTTTTAGAAAAGAATAATGATAAAATAAATTGGAATCACTTATCAGAAAATCTAAATGCTATACATCTTTTGGAAAAAAATATGGATAAAATAAATTGGATTGGATTATCAAAAAATCCAAATGCGATACATCTTTTAGAAAAAAATAAGGATAAAACAGATTGGTCTAATTTATCATTAAATCCAAATGCTATACATCTTTTAGAAAAAAATAAGGATAAAATAGATTGGTATAATCTATCGAGTAATCCAAATGCGATGCATCTTTTAGAAAAAAATGTAGATAAAATAGTATGGGATTGCTTATCATTAAATCCAAATGCTATAGATATTTTAGAAAAAAATATGGATAAACTACATTGGTATTGTTGTTTATCATTAAATCCAAATGCAATACATCTTTTAGAAAAAAATGTGGATAAAATACATTGGCATTTTTTATCAAGAAATCCAAATGCGATACATCTTTTAGAAAAAAATGTATATAAAATAGCATGGGATTGGTTATCATTAAATCCAAATGCTATGATGCTTTTAGAAAAAAATAAGAATAAAATAAATTGGAATTGGTTATCAAGTAATCCATCTATTTTTGAATTGGATTATGAAGCATTAGAAAAAAGATGTAATATATATAAAGAAGAATTAATAAAAAAAGCATTGCATCCGTCTGTCATTAAACGATATTTGAATCATCCTGATTTAAAAGATAAAGATCTTGATTATATTCTAGATAATTGTTTTTAAGTGAGGAAACCTAGGTCTCCTACACGTACCTTCCTATTTTGTTAAATAAATACTTAAATATTTTTATAAAAAAATTGAAAAATATTTATATAAAATATTTAAAATAGATATTTTAAATATTTTACAATGTATAAATTAAGAAGTTGGATAGATATAAATAAGATAAATTGGAATTTATTATCCAAAAATCCAAATGCTATGATGCTTTTAGAAAAGAATAAGGATAAAATAAATTGGAATTTCTTATCTGAAAATCTAAATGCTATGATGCTTTTAGAAAAGAATAATGATAAAATAAATTGGAGTCACTTATCAGAAAATCCAAATGCGATACATCTTTTGGAAAAAAATATGGATAAAATAGATTGGCATTGTTTATCAAGTAATCCAAATGCAATGATGCTTTTAGAAAAGAATAATGATAAAATAAATTGGAATCATTTATCAAAAAATCCAAATGCTATACATATTTTAGAAAAAAATGTTGATAAAATAGATTGGTGTTGCTTATCTCAAAATCCGAATGCTACATATCTTTTAGAAAAGAATATGGATAAAATCGATTGGAATAGATTATCATTAAATCTTAATGCTATAATGCTTTTAGAAAATAATGTTGATAAAATAAGATGGGATTATTTATCATATAATCCAAATGCTATACATCTTTTAGAAAAAAATATAAATAAAATAAATTGGATTTTATTATCAAGAAATCCAAATGCGATACATCTTTTAGAAAAAAATGTAGATAAAATAGCATGGGATTGGTTATCATTTAATCCAAATGCAATGATGCTTTTAGAAAAAAATAAGAATAAAATAAATTGGAATTGGTTATCAAGTAATCCATCTATTTTTGAATTGGATTATGAAGCATTAGAAAAAAGATGTAATATATATAAAGAAGAATTAATAAAAAAAGCGTTGCATCCGTCTGTCATTAGACGATATTTACATCATCCTGATTTAAAAGATAAAGATCTTGAATATATTCTTGATAATTG
>Ga0214921_10009343_pt1 | contig 12435 bp, 9 predicted proteins | sample LL1505_MetaG_FD_177992 | JGI IMG/M metagenome (GOLD analysis project Ga0214921, IMG submission 177992) | Freshwater microbial communities from Lake Lanier, Atlanta, Georgia, United States - LL-1505 | ecosystem: Environmental > Aquatic > Freshwater > Lake | place: USA: Georgia | collected 2015-05-28 | reverse complement strand
GGTTCGACATGGGGACTGGTATCCGGATTGGCAGACACGGCTTTGGCGTGCTGGGAAGGCGAAGTGGGGTGGGACCGATCCGCACGACCGGCTTCTCGTGGAAGGGAAAGTCGGAACGCTGCCTGGAGATATCCTCCACTACTCGAATCCCTCCATTTCCCGCTATGTCTCGAAGATCAACTACTTCTCGGATCTTTATTTGGAATCACGTTTAAAGAAAAAGTCGCGCTGGGTTCCGGCTGAAGCCACCTTTCGCGCGTTCTGGAGATTTTTTCGGGCCTATGTCTTCCGGCTTGGATTTCTCGATGGATATCCTGGCTTTTATATCGCCGCTTCGACCTTCTACTCTACCCTCGTCCGCCACACACGCCTTTTGGAACACAAGCTCTCCAAAAAGCCTCACCCACCCAAGCCTTAGGATGTCGCTCCAAAGACCTGCTGGACATTCTGGTCTTGGAGTCAAAAATCATGAAAATATGAAAGACAAGGGCCAAAATCAGGCCTTGTAAGCCGTTCAGCGCCGACCCATAGGCTGAAAGTTTTTGGGCTTCAACATGATTAGTCGAGGTAGCGGTATCCAGCGTGCGGCGCCTCGATGAAAAACTCGAATTATGAATATCGGAAGGGCAGGCCATCCTAGTGTATTCTAAGTTCCGGCTGCGGAGCATGGTAGGCTCGATCAGACGCTGGAAAGATTTGTAACAAGCACATCAAAATTTCCACCTCACACAATTGACTTTGTAATTACGCATGCAAATCACTCTCGACCTGAAGTTTTAATCTACTAAAAGTAATATCATGAAGCCTAATTCTGCAGCTTCGCCACTTGGTGGTAATGTGCTCACTCTTTTCCCCGTCCGGGATTTTTTCCGCAGATACCGTGTTGCTCTTATTTTTGGATTAGCCCTCATTTTATTTTCAGGCTTTGGTTTGGTCGGATCGGCTTGGTGGATCGCCCCAGTCATCCGCTTGATATCGTTGGAATTATATCTCGGTTTTTCGGGTGCTCAGGATGGAAAGTATCCCAACGGACTGCCCTTCAGTCCTGAGGATCTTCTCGATCCTGCTGTTCTTCGGACTGTTTACGACAAGCACCAGTTGTCGCCCTATATTCAGTTTCCGGATTTTCAGGCTGCCCTGTCTATTAGCCAGGACTCCAAAGATTTAATGGGCGTGATCAGAGAGTACGAAGCGCGTCTTCGGGATGGCAAGTTCTCTGGGCCCGATCGGAAGATAATAGAAACCGAGTATCGCAGTCGTCTGCGCAATGCCGCATCCACCCTTTACATCTTGTCATGGTATGAAAATGATAAATCCCCTTCACGAGTCCCGGAGGAAGTCAAAGCCAAGGTATTATTGGATATTCCCAAAGTTTGGGCGAATCGGGCGATTGAAACCAAGCAGGGCCTTCTTTTTTCATCTCGCCTGCTAGGGGTAAATCCTGTGTCCCCTGCGATCAGAACCTCGAGTCTGGAGTTTTTTTCCACACTCGAGGCTGGCACCCGCGCGATTAGCGAAGGACTCTCTTCAATCGATAAGCTGCCTGGAGCGGTGCAGGCATCTCTTAAAGATGGGGCCACGATGATAGATCTCCATTTACGGCTTCGTACTTTCAAGGAGCAGACATTGCCCAGCGTTCAGGAGTTCCTTCTAACCCAGCTCGAATCAAGCGGGGAGATCCACAAGCTACAGGAAGCAGTCGAGCTCCAGCTCAAATTTCGCGAGGGCCGTGAAGAGGAGGCAAAACTGCGTCTTTCTGCTCTGGTCGATAGCTACCGCGATTTCCTCGCAAGCCGTCCTGGCGGACCTGCCCTCTCGGAGGAGGGAGACGCAATCTATGCTGGAGCGAATCTGGACGAAATATTCCTTACTCGTATTGTGAGGCTGACCCAAGGTACAGCAGACGCTACATACCTAAGAAAGATGGTTCAGGAGATTGAGCAGGCGCGGCTTGCGTTAGCCCAACACAGCGCGGAGGTTTCAGAGATGCGTCAGAATTTAGAGCTGGTTCGGGGGACAGCCTTACGGCAAGGGACGGAGCGAGCTGTCGCTGCTCCTCTTCAGCTGCCCCCCCCTCAAGAGGATTTGAGAAATCCCGCTTTAATAGCTTTCCCGAAGGAATCATCTGCCCAGTTGGAGAAGATCCGCAACAATGCCAGTCAAATTGTCGCGCTCATTTCTGAATGTTATCTTGGAAAACAGACGCAGCTTTTTAACGTTTTTTCAGAGCCAAAGGTAGTTCGAATTCGGAATATGGGCATAGCTCGCATGGGGCTGGCCTTTATTGCGTGGATGGTTCTTGGAATGACAACCCTCATTCTTCTGCTGATGTTTCACAATCGGTCGATGTCACTAGGGCGGAGTATGCAAAAAAGATGAGTTCGGAACCCGCGCAAGTATCGGCACCGAGCCATACGCTGGAAGAAGACAATTTCATTTCCTTCGCACCGATTTGGAGCGTAATTCGGCGATACCGTAACTGGTTGGAGTTAAGCTTTCTGGCGCTTATTGTTGTTGGTGGAGGTCTTTTGGCGACGGCCTATCTATATCTCCCAAAAAAAATAGATTCTAGTTTGGAGTTTGAGCTTACTTTTCCGGATGCTGCCCTTCGGCTTTATCCCAACAAAATGCCTTTCAGCACTCAGGACCTGCTGGGAACAGCATTCCTACGACAGATTTATAAGAACAACCACGTAAATATGTTCATTGGGTTTGATGAATTTAAGTCTCGTATTTCCATCTACCCCGGGGGGATCGAGTTGAATCTACTGCAAAACGAGTTTCGGAATCGATTGGATGACCGAAAGCTTGCCTTTGCCGACCGGGAAAAAATAGAAGCCGACTTCAGTGAAAAACTCAAAGAAATTCCCCCATTGTTTTACAAGTTAAAATTCGAGCAGTTCGGCCGAGCTGCTCGCCTCGTCCCGCCAGTCCTCTCCAGAAAGGTGCTTGAGGACATTCTCAGGCTATGGTCTGCCGATGCTATTTTTCAAAAGAGGGTTCTTGCCTTTGCGGTGCAAATTCCCAGCTCGATACCTATAACAGAAAAGCATCTTGATCCGCTTGTCTTAATATTGGAGTTTAATGACCGAATTCGCTCGTTATCTATGGGACTGGGGGAGCTGTCACGACTGCCTGCCGCCGATCAAGCCGTACTCTCGAACGGACTAAAATGGGCAGACCTTGCGCTACGGCTAGAAAATCTTCAAGAGATTCGGACTCCTCAGATCCGCTCTGCGTTGGTAGCGAATATTTCTGATCCAGCACAAGCCGTTGGAATCCTGAGGGTCTTTCGGACCCAAGTTCGGGTGCGTCAAGATCGGTTACGATTAGCCAACGAACGGCTTCGTTCTTATATCTCCACGAGCAGAGATTATCTGTCCTCCCAACGCCAAGCATCTAGAAGCGCAACCACTTCGCATCAAGAAGCTGGAGTTGGTTCGGGCGTCGGCACTCAGCTACAGATCAGTGAGACTTTTTTAACGAAGCTGATGGAGCTCGATAAGGATGGAATTGATTCCCAGTATCGCAATAGTCTAAACAGCAAAATTCTCGCTGCTCGCCAACAGGTCGTAGAAGAGGATGTTGCCCTAAAAGACTCGATGCAAATTGTGGAAGGAATAGAAAAACGACTATCAGAAATAGGAAAAATCCCAATGAACCGAAATAAAGGGAAGGACGTGGAGGCCATTGCTGACTCAACTGATTTCCTAGCCGTTTTACTCACGGGATGCAGGGAGTTAAACGCGCTTATCGGCGATACAGAACAGCTAAGCGCACAGGTTACACAAAATTATATGAGTCCCCAGACCAGCATGTATCGGATTACGCGGCCTGTTATGTGCGAGTCGTCCTCACCCCTTTCTCCAAGAAGTGCGGGACTGTTTCTTTTGACCTTTATATTAGTTGGTCTCGGCCTTACTTTCCTAGTCTGTTTTGCTCACGATCAAGCCCGCAAGTCAAAAGCATAGGGGTGGGGGACTTTGGGAGCGGATGAGGAAGCGCACCGCCTCTACCAGCATTTCGTGATATTAAATTGGTAGGCTCCGTTATCCTTAATGGACCGCGCTAAAAATCTAAAGGTTCTACTCTCTATTTTTATTTTATATTCCAAGATCTTAAACTTCATCTTAATCATAAATTAACCCTGGGTAGCGCTTTGGTAGGCAAAAGGTGAAGCCACACCCTATGAATAGAAATCTATATGCATGTAAATCAACAACATAAGATGCGCTTCATTTTTATTTGAAACTCCCTTGAAACATGGGATAGTCGTCACACTATGAATTCTCAGCCCTAAGAAGTATTGCCCCCCGCAAAAGCATGTTCAAATATTTTTGAAACTAAATTAAAGAACTAGAGTGAGACCAAAATTCTGACTCCAGCAGACCCTATATAAATAAAAAAAACCCCGTGATTGCTCACACCTCAAAAAATAGCATTAAAAACGTCAAGAACATGAGCCTTGATGGCAACTCTTCGCCTGAAGACTCCATCCTCAACCTTTGCGTCAAGCTCTGCTCTATCCTTGGCCTGCCGAAGTCGATCGGTCTGATTTATGGGGCAGTGTTTGTTTCGACCCGACCGATCGAAGCGGGAGAAATCTGTAAAAAACTGAAGATCAGTAGGGGTTCGGTCAGTCAGGGAATAAAGTTTCTCAGGGAATTAGGGGCGATTCGGGTTGAGGGCCAGAATGGGAACCGTGCAGAGCATTTTGTGGCAGAAGATCATCTAAGGAAGGCAGTGGAGACGTTTGTGACTAAAAAGATAGCCCCGGCGTTTGACGAGTTAGGCGAGGAGGTGGAGCGACTGGAAAACGACTCGAGCCAACAATTGCCGGAAGCTTTGCGGGACAAGCTTGAGACGATTCGGCGCTGGCACGGTCACGGCCGGCTTTTGCTTCCTCTGGTGACTGGATTTTTGAAGACCATGCCGCTACTGACACGCAAGTAGAAACCAGGTTCGGTGCCCTTTGTGGATGCCGAAAAAATAGCAGAACAGGTTGGGAGAGATTGGTTTCGGCCCGATAAAAGCGGGACCGATCGACCAAGGGCGGCAGCGTTCTGCAGACATGTATAATACAAAGCTAAAAAAATGTTTAAAACATTAAGACGACTCTGGTTGAAGTTGTCTTCGCGACGCAGAAAGCAATTTGCTCTTTTGTCTGCCTTAATGCTAGTTGGCGGAGTAATGGAAGTTGTCAGTCTTGGAGCTGTCATCCCATTCCTCGCCGCTCTTGCTGCCCCCGAAAAAGTCCTTTCCCATCCCGTAGTTGACGCCCTCTTCTCGGCCCTCTGCCATATATATTCTGCCTTCGGAGAAAAATTTCCCCAAATCACAACTTCTCATCCCCAAACCTTGTCATCAGTCGTAAGCCCTGCCGCAGTCCTTCCCGTCCTTGCGACCGCATTCGCCTTAGCAGCTTTAAGCGCGGGGGCCATTCGCCTCCTTCTTCTCTGGGCTAGTACGAGGCTCGCCAATGCAGCTGGAGCCGACCTCAGTCTCGAAGTATATAGGCGGACTCTCTACCAGCCCTACTCCGTCCACGTCTCCCGAAATAGCAGTGCAATCATCAGTAACATAACCTCAAAAGTAGGACTGGTAATTCTGACTCTCTCCTCCTGTCTGACTATCGGCACTTCCTCCATCATCATCATCTCCATCGTTGCCGCTCTCTTTGCCATCAACCCCACCGTTGCTCTTATTGCTTCTCTTAGTCTTGGTTTGAGTTATGTCATTTTGACTAAGATTTCCAGAAAAAATATGTTATATAACAGCGTTCAAATGGCGAAGGAACAAACCCAGGTGGTCAAAGCCCTCCAAGAAGGACTCGGCGGAATACGCGATGTCCTGCTCGATGGCACTCAGCCTGTATACTGCCACATCTATCAATTAGCAGATTCACCCCTCCGGAAGGCTAGGGCCAGCATCACTTTCATCGGTCAGAGTCCCCGCTTTGTCATGGAATCGATCGGCATGGTTCTCTTTGCCGTTTTGGCACTAGGGATGACCCATGGACCCCAAGGAACGCTCGCCGCACTTCCTGTCCTTGGCGCTCTTGCCCTTGGGGCGCAACGGTTGCTACCCGCCCTCCAGCAAGGCTACGCAGCATGGAGCGGCATGCTGGGGTCACAAGTCTCCACTGATGAAGTTTTGGAGCTTTTGGATCAATCTCTCCCACCTGAAGCTTCTCAACCACTTCCTGCGCCTCTCCCGTTTAAAAAATCGATCCAGTTCGATTCTGTCAAATTCCGCTACACCTCCGAAACCCCCTGGGTCCTAAACGGCCTGTCCTTCAACATTCCCAAAGGGACGCGAGTCGGCTTTGTCGGGAAAACCGGATCAGGCAAAAGCACTTGCCTTGATCTGTTAATGGGCCTGCTCGAACGCTCGTCAGGCCAGATTACGGTGGACGGAACAGTTCTCGAACAAGGAAATATCCGATCATGGCAACGCAACATTGCACACGTTCCCCAAGCCATCTACTTGGCAGACACCTCTCTGGCCGAGAACATTGCCTTCGGCGTCGCGCCCGAAAAAATCGACATGAAAAGGGTGAGGGAAGCCGCTCGCCAAGCCCATATTGCTGATTTTATCGAATCCTCGCCCCAAGGATACCAAGCCCTTGTTGGGGAACGGGGAATTCGTCTTTCGGGAGGTCAGCGTCAACGGATTGGAATCGCCCGTGCGCTCTACAAGCAGGCAACTGTATTGGTTTTCGACGAAGCTACAAGTGCGTTGGATAACGAAACCGAGCAGGCTGTCATGGAAGCTATTGAAGATCTCAGCACCGATTTAACAATTCTCATCATCGCTCACCGTCTCACTACCATCAAAAACTGCGCCAAAATTATCGAGTTAAAAAAATAGATGCCGGTACCGCATGACTTTTTGCTAAGAGAAGCGCCGAGAAGATCAAAATAGTCAAACAGGAGACACAAACACTCAAAATACTAAATGCTTCTGATTTTTCTCTTGTTCAGCCCTAAAATAAACTAACACTAAACCCACCAATGATCCCATATTCTCGCCAAGATGTAAATCAAGCGGATATCGACGCCGTTATTGAGGTGCTCCGTTCCGACTTTCTTACGCAAGGGCCAGCTGTTTTAGCTTTCGAACAGGCGATTGCTAAATACTGCGGCGCCCAGTTTGCTGTGGCGGTCAATAGTGCCACCAGCGCCCTGCACATTGCGTGCCAGGCGCTTGGCGTAAGGAAAGGGGACATCGTCTGGACTACCCCCATCACTTTTGTCGCGAGTGCTAACTGCGCACTATACTGTGGGGCTACGGTGGATTTAGTCGATATTGATCCGCGCACTTTTAACCTCAACACAGACCTTCTGGCCGAAAAATTGGCTAGAGCAGAAAAGTCTGGCACCTTGCCCAAAGTGGTCATACCAGTTCATCTTTGTGGTCAATCTTGTGACATGAAGCGAATTCATGCACTTGGCAAGCAATACGGATTCAAAATTATTGAAGACGGGTCACACGCTATTGGGGGGAAATACAAAGGCGAACCCATCGGTAATTGCCGCTATAGTAATATTACTGTGTTCAGTTTTCATCCGGTCAAAATAATCACCACTGGAGAGGGGGGAATGGCTATAACTAACGACGCGGAATTAGCAAACAAAATGGCAATGCTTCGCAGTCATGGAATTACGCGTGATCCCGCGCAAATGACAAAAGCTGCTGATGGAGCGTGGTATTACCAGCAACTTGAATTGGGCTATAATTATCGCATGACCGACTTATATGCCGCACTTGGATTAAGCCAATTAAAGCGACTCGATACATTTGTTACACGACGACATGAGCTGGCTTCATATTATGACGTTTTATTTCAGAATCTGCCATTCATGATACCTCAAAGAGATGCTGATGCTTACTCAAGTTTTCATCTTTATGTTGTAAGAGTGAAAGGGCACAACATACGGCAAACAAGAGCTGAAGTATTTGAAAGACTGAGGACGAACGGCATTATGGCAAATATCCATTACATTCCAATTTACCATCATCCATTTTATGCCAAACTTGGGTTCAAGGCGGAAAATTTTCCTGAGGCAGAAAAATATTATGACGGGGCAATTAGCATTCCACTATATCCAGAACTAACAAACGAACAGCAGCGGCAGATTGTTCATCTTATGGAGGCACCAATCGGGCACCAGACAATATTTTAAAGAGCTGCATCTCAGCATGAAAGTAAAATCTACTATTAAGCCGCCTCATAAATATAACTTCGTATCAATAAAAAACAGGGAGACAGTTTCTGTTAAAATATATTTCCCCCACTCGAGCTAAAGGGCTATTTCACTAGCTGTATGTTATTTACGGCCGCACTGTTAAAAACTTTAGGAAAATATATTTCTGTAAGACGATGTGTGGTTTTAACGCTTGAGCCCAATTACTAGTTGGAATTTAGGCGTACTAAAATCTGCAAAATCTGTTTAGAGAGAATGAAAATTATAGTTACCGGTTGCTCAGGCCTTTTAGGACAATATCTGCTGCGCCGACTGGATGCAAAGAATGTGATTCTAGGAATTGATAGAAATGCCCGCAGTTTCGCTTTTCGTGGCAAGTGGGAGCAGTGTGATCTTAGGAATTCACAACAGGTCCGCCAAATAATGGGCAAGTTCAATCCTCAAATCGTCATCCACACAGCAGCCTGGGTGGATGTCGATGGGTGCCAGGTCAACCCATCGAAGGCTAAAGAAAGTAACGAGACACTTACAAAAATAGTGGTCGAATCATCACCAAAGAATTCAAAAATAGTTTATATATCGTCCGAAATGGTATTTCCTGGCACAAGGCCCTACGCGAGGGAGTCTGATCCCACCCGACCTCTAAATGTTTATGGACGAACAAAGTTAGCGGGGGAAAAAATAGTTCAGAAAAGCGGTAGGCCATACCTTATTGTTCGTACAAACTTTTTTGGCTGGTCCTCAGGGCGAAAAAAAACCTTTGGCGAATGGTTGATTCAATCATTGCGTGAAAAGCAGCCGATTCGTCTTTTTACGGACTTTTTTTTCACCCCGCTGTACGCTGGTTTGATGGCCGATCGACTTGAAAATCTTCTAAGAAAAGATGCACAAGGAGTTGTCCACTTAGGGGGTCGAGATCGCGTTTCCAAATATGAATTTGGGATGAAACTTGCCCAGATGTCTGGCCTGCCCTTCGCTTCGGTCAAGGCCGCAAAAATGGGCTCAGTGCGTACCTTGGCTAAGCGGCCCAAGGATATTTCATTAGACTCTTCTAAAACCGAATTAATTATTCAACGGCCTTCATGTAGCTTGACGCACAGCCTTAGAAGGTTTCTCAGCGAAGAAAAAAAGTTTAGGAAGTTGAGCTCACAAAGAGTCCGACAAGACGTTGCCTTAAGAGATGCACAGCAAAGAGAAAGCATAACGCAGTCGGCTCGATAAAAAATAATAATAAAAAAGATTTTAGTAAATGCATATTTCCTCGCTCGTTTAGCAATCTATAAAGCTGTCTTTTCATTGTTTAACAAACCCGCACGGAATAAAAAACCTCTGAATAGCCATCAGATCGAAAAAAATATTTGTATTGGCACCGCGACGTTCGGCCTGGATTACGGGATTACGAATCAACAAGGAAAGTTACCCCTGAAGGATATCGAAAAAATACTGGCTCGGGCCCTTGAATGCGGAATCTGTGAAATCGATACGGCTCAAGCTTATGGGGATGCGGAGGAGAGGCTTGGCCAAATTGGAGTTAAGAATTTTCGAGTCACAACTAAAACTGCGCCTCCAGGATACAATATTCAATTGGGCAAGTGGAATATTTCAAGATCCCTGGACCTGTCATTGAGCCGGCTAAAAGTAGAAAGTTGTCATGGGTTTTTACTTCATGACACGGGTCCTCTACACAACGACGGAGCGGAGCAAATTGCCAAGGAGCTACATCAGCTAAAATCCGAAAAAAGGGTTTCCCGTATAGGTTTTTCTTCGTACGACCCAACGGAGGCGGAACTTTTGTGTGAGCGTTACGACTTCGACATGGTCCAATTACCTTTCAATCTGCTGGATCGAAGGGCAGGCGAAAGCGGGGCGCTTGCTCGACTCAAAAAAAGAGGAGTTTACGTATCTGTTCGCAGCGTCTTTCTTCAGGGACTTCTGTTATCTCTTCCAAGGAGCAGTCAACAAAATATTAATCTTCCATTGGAAGCCGTCCAAGAGTTCCATCAGGAATGCCAAAAGCATAAAGTCACACCCCTTCAGGCTGCCTTGGGCTTCGTTCTTAAAGAAAAAGATATTTCCTCGATTGTCTTGGGGTGTGCTTCACTAAAAGAGTGGGAAGAAATTCTTTCAGTTATAAAACAACCAAGGGCGACTATCTCTTGGTCACCGCAAACCGATCTTCAAGAGGAGATGCTAGATCCGCGGAGATGGCAAATCGGATCGCCATCGGGAACTTTCACTAAATAACATCAAGGAAGATACCCATGAGAAAGTCAAAAATAATTAGAATCATTGCTGAAGCGGCTCAAGGGTTCGAAGGAGACCCGTTGCTGGCCCGCCTTTTGGTTCGGGCAGCGGCCCGGGCTGGGGCTGACGCGGTTAAATTCCAACTCGTTTATGCCGATGAAATCGCAACTCCTGAGTATAAATATTATGATTTATTCAAAAAACTAGAAATGCCAGCAACTTGCTGGAGACAAGTGGCCGGCGAAGCAAAAAAAGAGGGTATCGGACTCTATTTTGATGTCTTTGGTAAGAAGTCACTAGGTATGGCGATTGCTCTTGGTGCTCAGGGCTTAAAAATACATGCAACAGATTTTTATCATGACGCGCTTTTGAGTTCTGCGCTGGATTCCGGAAAAAATATTCTGATCAGTTGTGCAGGGTTGAGTAAGGATGAGCTCGTGGGATTGTTTAAACGTCATCCTCAGACAAAAACCTCCCGGGTGTCATTCATGCACGGGTTTCAAGCCGAGCCCACCCCCCTTGCCGCCAACAACTTGCTCCGCCTTGGCACTCTAGCCGCACTTTGTCAGCCCGCGGGAATCGGTTTTATGGATCATAGTGACGGCGCCACAGAGGATTCCCTTAACCTGTCTCTTCTGGCACTACCCTTCGGAATCCAAGCTTTGGAAAAACATATTACTCTGGATCGTGAACTTCGGCTGGAGGACTATATCTCTGCCCTGCCTCCAGCGGGATTTGCCAATTTTGTCAAAAAAATCAGACGCTTCGCAAAAGCCTTGGGAAGTCCTAGTTTTCAACCTAAAGGCCAAGAAATACTTTACCGAAGACGATCAGCCAAAGTTGTTGTTGCGGCCAAAAAACTGCGAGCAGGTCAAAAGCTTAAAAAGAGTGATCTAAAGCTGCTACGATGTCAAAATCAAGACCAGAAGGCTACGATGTTTGACGCTGGTATGATTTTGGGGTGCCGGCTTAAAAGGGCTCTGAAAAAAAATCAGCCACTACTACAAGAAGATCTGGCAGCACAAAGACCCCTGAATAAAGAACAAACGACCCTAATAAGCAAATAAGACAGACATACTTTTGGTTATACGCGGGATAGCTGCCTTGGCTGTGTTGGTGTGGCATCAGCAGGGATATTTGGCAAAATTCCCGGCATTTTTAAATGTGCCCGGCAGGGTGTCGGTGTGGATCTTCTTCGGCATATCAGGCTACGTGATCTCTTATGGATTTATCTACCAAAGATATCGTGTTACCAAGTGGAGAGACATGATTGATTATTATATCAATCGAGCCTTGCGAATTTACCCGCTTTTTCTCTTTTTGAGTGCGGCATGCTGGCTGACCGAAAAAAGTCTACACGGAGGAATTCCCATCCCATTTGAAGCGGCTCCCGCTCAGCTCCTGGCTTTGCAATGGAATCAAAATTATCTGCTTCTCGGAGTGTTCTGGACCCTTGGGATTGAACTACAATTCTATTTGCTGGCTCCTTTTCTCAGTTTACTGCTGTTGGGAGGATGCGAAAGATGGATTGGGGTGGGAATGGGCGGGAGCCTTTATGCGGCAAGCCTTTTTGTGGTTAATTCTTTTTCCGAAAAATACGGAACCAGCTTTGACAGCAGAAATCTGGTGGGTGCACTACCACATTTTATTTGCGGGATGGTGGGTTGCCGCGCAGTTGTAGGTGCCAAGCCAAGTAAGACCATAGCGTGGATCAGCTGTTTGTTGGGCCTGATGGGTGTCAGTTATGTTAGCTATATTTATCATACAGAGCCTTCAAGATTCTGGTCATACAAAGGGATTCTTATGGTGGACGGAGTCATTCTATTGTTTATTTTCTCCCACGCATATTTTCAAGAGTCTAGGGTGACAAGCTGGTGGGGGCGGTTCACATACAAAATCGCATCTTCTATAGGAATTTTGAGTTATGGCATCTATGCTTGGCACGCTTATGGGCTGAAATATTCACCTTTCTTGGCACAAAATT